>Ga0209168_10000003_pt1 | contig 280741 bp, 234 predicted proteins | sample Coa_R1_FD_187156 | JGI IMG/M metagenome (GOLD analysis project Ga0209168, IMG submission 187156) | Surface soil microbial communities from Centralia Pennsylvania, which are recovering from an underground coalmine fire - Coalmine... | ecosystem: Environmental > Terrestrial > Soil >...
GCTTTAGATGACGTCTTCGATCTCGGCTTGTCGGCGGTTCTCGATGCCTTTCAAACGGCGAATGAGCTCATCGAGCTTTCCCGGCTCGCGGTTCCGCGCTTTGAGTTGCGAATTGTGGGAATGCGCGCCACCGTCAAAACGTCGCAAGGATTGAAGGTTCCGGTGAGTGCGATCCCATCGCGCGCACCGGATTGCGTGGTCGTTCCTGCGATCGGGTTTAAAATGCCCGATCCATTGCAGCGCGCCCTGTTACGGCCCGATGTCCGGGATTCCTTGTCAATTTTGCGTCAATGGTCGCGCCGCGGAGCCCTGGTTACCGCCGCGTGCATCGGTACTTTCGTGCTAGCCGAGTCCGGTTTACTCGATCGGCAGCGCGCAACCACAACCTGGTGGCTCGCGCCGCTATTTCGCGAACGGTACCCCATGGTGGAGCTGGATGAATCCAATATGATCGTCAAATCGGAGCAATTCGTAACCGCAGGAGCTGCGTTGGGTCATATGGACCTTGCGCTGTGGCTGATTCGTGGCGTCAGTCCGAATCTTGCGGCGCTAACCGCCAAGTACCTGATTGTCGACTCTCGTCCATCGCAATCCGCCTATGCACTGACCGATCATCTGATCCATTCAGATCCTCTGGTTCAGCGTTTTGAAACCTGGGCACGGGAGCGGCTCTCTCAGGGTTTTTCCCTCGAAGCCGCGGCTAAGGCAGCCGGGTGCAGCAAGCGGACACTCGCCCGGCGATTAGAGGCGGTACTCGGGAAATCGCCACTTGGCTATTTTCAAAGCCTTCGCGTCGAGCGCGCCGTTCACTTGCTTAGAACTACTGACAGCAGTATCGGCGATGTCGCGGAACTGGTCGGCTATCGTGATGGTGCTGTTCTCAGCTCACTCCTTCACCGCACACTTGGCCTTGGAGTGAGGGAGATCAGGAAGAGTCAGTAATCACTTATGTTAGAGGCGCCCGCCGTCGTTGTCAGAACAATGTTGCCGGTCACGGCTGCGGCGGCCGGGCTGGACAACTACCTTGATGTCGCTCCAGTGCATTGAGCCCGTTTACGGCGATGCCTCCGCGTGCAACCGGACGTCCCCGTCAAATCTGGCGGCCCCGATCACTCGGGTGTGTTCCGGCGGGCCAGTCGTTTGTTGCTGTTGTCATCTGAAATCAGACCTGAACGACTCGCTTGTCGTGACTCATGTATGTGCAAGTGCGACCAGATAGCCTACCGCTCCGGGCACAGCGCCCATGGGAGCCGGAGAAGGATAGAAAACCGAATAAACATCCGGGTGGGAAGGGCGCGCGATTCTCGCGGTGCAGCGATCAACCCTTGGAGGGCCTGATGGTACGCTGGGCAAAAGAATAGCCAGGCGGGACCCAGGCTGCGAGCGATGCGAAGCACGCGAATCGCGATCGCATAGCGTCGCTGCTCTTTCGGCCCCCACGGCAACTCATAAGCCTCCCGCCAGCGGGCAGGTAGCATGCCGGTGACCACCGCCGCCGACCAGGTCACACGTGCGATGCGGCTTCCCATTAGGAATCCGGCGATTTTGCGGCCTGCGCTGCTGACTACCAACTCCGAGCCATTGATCATTGCTTCGAAGTATCGCTGAAAATCGTCCCAGCTTTGAGGCATGAAATCGGGCGGGATGCCCATGGCAGCGCCAAAAAGCTTCATGTCGGCGTAATAGTCCTCGCGATCCCGTTGAGACAGCGGCCGGGCAACGAGTTCGTAAATGCGAATAGAAGAGTCAATCAGTGTTGCCAGCACCCAAAACAGCAGGCTAGGGTCAGTAGCACGGTACGTGTGCTGCGGGGAATCGTTGCGGACGCGCTCGTGAATTCGTCGAATTCGCAGAATGGCGGCTGCAGCCGTTTCCCAGTCGCCGAAGATAATCTCGTACATGGAGGCAAAGGTGCGGCGAACTCGACCCGTGAGATCGCCTTGCATCCGGCTGCCATGAGCTCCCGCGGACGCAATGGCGGGGTGTGTCAATTGCAAGAGCACAGCACTGAGGCCTGAGAGGGTAACCATGTTCTCCCTCATGATCAGCCACATCGCGCTCATCGGTCCATAAAGGCCAGCCTTGTCGCTGCACCTGCGGGATTGGAGCCACTCAAAGCACTCTTCGAAACTCATATTCTGGCGTATCCTTTCCATGCCTTCATGGAGTAGGGCGCAAAACAGCGGGAAAACGACTATTCGATTTTTATCAAAGGAGACGAAATTCCAACGATAGGTATCCAGAGCGATTTTGAGGGCTTGTGGGCTAAGCTGTTCTTACGCTCAGGTAGGCGCCCATGGCGTTCCGCCCGGAGAAGTCAGTCAATTCATTCGCGGCTTGAAAGGCGTCGAGAACCGCCGATAAGCCGAGATCGAAGACGTGGTCCACATCGAGCACATGGATAGGATGGCAATTATGATATTCAAATTGGCAGTCTTGCCTCTGGTAAAAAATCCTTGTAGGGCCTAACCTCAGATCGAAGGAGATCTACAATGCCCAGCGTTGCTCTATTTGCCCGTCTAGAGGCGAAACCAGGCAAAGAAAACGAAGTCGCGGCTTTTCTCAATCAAGGCCTTCAGATGGCCCAACAGGAGTCCACCACACCCGTCTGGTTCGCGCTCCGGTTAGGGCCAACGACGTTCGCAATTTTTGATGCGTTCAAGGATGAGACCGGAAGGCAGGCGCACTTGAAAGGACCGATTGCACAGGCGCTGATGGCGCACGCGCCCGAACTGCTGGCGACGCCGCCGGTCATTGAGCCGCTCGACGTGCTCGGTTCGAAACTTCCGAAATAGGACGCGGGCGACTGACCGTTCACTCGCTGTCGGTCGTGTTTCCTGGCAGCCCGTGCCAGCAGTCGGACAGGCTGAATGCCTGCCCCCCTTGGCTCGCAACCCATTGAGCCATAAAGGTGCGCTGGCGCTTTCGCCTGCGCAGGCCGATCTGTCACGGGCTGGACTGGGAAGGAGCCAAGCACGCAGGCGACTTACACAAAAGATGGTTGCGGCTACGGTGCTCTGAGTAGCAGGCGATCTCATTCGCGTGCTGTGGCTTAGGTCCAAAGGCCGGCCGAAGCCCGCTCCATCCTTCCACGCACGTGCCCGAAGCGCGGGTCCCTCACGCCACAAAGGCCCGGGTGATCTGCGAAACCGATGGAGTCCCGCACTGCCGCATAATCAACTGCAATTCCGCTCGCAAAATGTCGAGCACCTTCTCAACGCCTTCCTGTCCGAAAGCGGCGAGACCCCAGATATAAGGACGCCCGATCCCCACCGCCCGTGCTCCCAGCGCCAGAGCCTTGAACACATCGGTACCGCGGCGCACACCCCCGTCGACAAATACCGGCACGCGGCCACGCACTGCCTCCACCACCTCTGGCAGCGATTGGATGGTTCCGCGCATGTCCTCAGTGGCGCGCCCGCCATGATTCGACACCACGATGCCATCCACGCCGTGCTCCACCGCTAACGAAGCATCCTCGTGCGTCTCGATGCCCTTGAGCATGATCTTCATCTTCGTCATCTTGCGCAGCCGGTCCAGGTACTCCCAGGTTGCGGCAGGCGGATTCATCCCGGCATCGATTCCTTTAAACATGGGGCGGAATGCGGTTGGAGTGCCTCCTCGGGCCGAGTTATGGCAACCGGTGCAGTCGCGGGTATCGGTTCGACGGAAACGTTCCTGCGTCTCGGTGTTTCGGCCGCCAAAGAGGTCGATGGTCCACACTAGTACCGGACAGCCGGCATCTTCCACCCGCTTTACCATCTTCTCGGTAGCATCCCAACGTGTCGGCATGTAGAGCTGATACCAGGGCGGCTCGCCCAACGCCTGCGCGACATCCTCGACCGACGTTGTCGAGACGGTCGATAGCATCTGCAGCGCTTTTCTGGATTTCGCCGCGCGCGCCACCGCGATTTCGCCCTCGGAATAGAACGCCCTCTGGGTCCCGACCGGGCAGATGTAAACCGGCATGTCCCAGGTTCGGCCGAAGATCTCCACCCTCATATCGGGTTTGCTGGCATCCACAAGGCGGCGCGGACGGAGTTGCAGTCGACGGTATCCCTCCCGATTCGCCTGAATGGTCAGGTCGTCGTCAACCCCGGTGGCGAGGTAGCCCCAGTGAGCGGCAGGCAAAGCCTTGTGTGCCGCGGCTTCAAAATCCATCACGTCGATCGCTTCTTTGGCGCTGCCCAACTCCCCGTGCGGGGGCTGTCCCTGCAGCCTGGAAACGAGGGGACTTGCAGCCAGGAACCGCAAAAATTGCCGGCGGTTGGACGCGAGATCTGCCATAGCGGGCAATTGTATCACCAGCTCCTGGGCCCGGGTCACCGTTACAAATGTTAACAAACCTTAATTCCTCGTCTCCGTCTCTCCTTATATGACAGAGGGACGTGATTTTCGGCACGCCGAGCGCTCGCACCATAGCGTTCTGGCGTCAGCAGAACGAAAAGCTCTGCTCTGGCTCGCTCAACGAATGCCCACATGGGTGAATTCCGACCACCTGACCGCGCTCGGTTTTCTGGCACTCATCGGAGTTGGCTTGTCCTATTGGTCCGCCCGATATTTCTCTACCGGTCTGGTTCTGGTCATTGTCTTTCTGGTGCTCAACTGGTTCGGAGACAGTCTCGACGGCACCCTCGCGCGCGTGCGCAACCGTCAACGTCCGCGCTACGGCTTCTATGTCGATCACGTCCTCGATGCCTGCGGGAGTGTCTTCGTATTCGCCGGCCTCGCACTCTCGGGCTACATGAGTGAACGCGTCGCTGTCGGGCTTCTGATCGTCTATTTTCTCCTCAGCATTGAGGTTTACCTTGCCACCTACACCGTCGGCAAGTTTAATCTGTCAGTTGCGGCCTTCAGTCCGACTGAACTGCGTCTGCTGCTTATCGCGGGTAATATCGCGCTGCTGAGCAAGCCCCTCGTGACGCTCGCAGGGAGGCCGTTTCTGCTCTTCGATGTGGGAGGCATCATCGGGATCGCGGGCATGGGCATCGCGCTGCTCTGCCTGATCGTGAAACACACCGCTCATCTGTACCGGGCCGAGCCCATCTCCTGACATGCTCACGCGCTGGTTGCGATTCAATGTGGTCGGCTTAGCGGGCTGCGCTGTACAACTCGTGACGTTGCGCATGCTCGCCGGTCCGTTTCGGATACCGTATCTCACCGCGACTGCGCTGGCGGTCGAAATCGCAATTCTGCACAACTTCGTGTGGCATGAAACCTGGACGTGGCGCGGAATCGGAAGCGCCGGACGCTCGCGGCGTCTGGTGCGCTTTCATCTCGGCAACGGAATCCTGTCAATCGTCTCGAATGTTGTTTTCACCTGGGTGTTTCGCCAATTCCTGGGACTGCCTCTTCTCGCAGCCAACTGCTGTGCGATTGCCACCACCGCGATTTTGAATTTCCTCGTCGCCTACGTCTGGGTTTTCAGTTAACGGGTCGCACCTGTTTCCGTCTTGCACGACGGAGGTAGGAAAATGCGAATACCGCAAACCCTTTTGATGAGTTTCACGTTGTGCGCCGGCATCTTTCAGGCGCATGCCGGGCCGCCACTGATTTGTCACCCGTACAACATCGGCTCCGCGCAGTCATTGCCCTGGGGCGAAAACACGAGCCGGAACTGGGATAATCCCGATCCCAAGTACAACACGAATCAACTCGCCGCAGACACGCTGAGAATCCTCGATGGCAATGCACCGATTCTGGTACGAATGGAAACCATGCGGAGGGCTGTAATCTATGGCGAAAAGAATCATGGCGCCGCTGCGGCTCTCGTCGCAACCCTCAAACAACGTGCTGCCGCGGAGCAATCGCCCGCTCTCGCCAATTTCGATTACGGCTATCTCGTCGCGACGTTGAACCAGATGCAGTGGCTGTACAAGGAGGACCTCACGGGCGGTGCAGACGGGTATCAATTCGTCCAAAAAGCCCTGGCGTCCAACGACTCACCAGACATGCATTATGCGGCCGCGATGATCGTCGCGGATCGCCAGCATCCCCACCATGCCGACTACGAAGAGCACATGAAAAAGGCGCATGGCGCTGCGCCGACTCTTTAGTCTATACGGCAGGCGGTTCGTTGCCGCCTGCCCACCCGCAGATTAATGTCTAACGCCGATCGCAATCCATACGCCTACCTATTGTATTTGCTTCCATTGCCGGCCGTTCCATTCCCACAGATCTGCCAGATCGCCATGATGGCCGGTTCCTCCATACAAGATGATAGTCTCGCGCTTGTCGTCGAACGCCATTGCGGAGGCTGCGCGCGGAGACGGCCCACTGACAGCGGCACGCCGCCAGTTCGATCCCTTACTGATCCAAGTTTCGTCGAAATGTTTACCGTTGGAGTGACCGCCAAACATCACGATCTCGCCTCGAACCGGATCGTAGGCCATGCCTGGGTGATCACGCGGCGGCGGGACCTCACCGTGGATCTCGTGCCAGGTGGACCCGTCCCAAGCCCACATGTCTCCCAGGGACGGCGATGTTTCTTTAAAGGAGGTCCGTCCGCCGAATAAGATGGTGATTTTGCGGCGAGAATCGAAAACCATTCCCTGATGAAATCGCGCGGGGGGTGCCGCAACGTTCTGCTGCGTCCACGCCTCACCATTCCATTCCCAAGTGTCGTTCAGGATCTGATCATGATCGCCGACACCCCCAAACAACACCACGCGGCCGCGCGAACTGTCGTACACCATGCGGTGAGCATCGCGCGCTGGTGGACCATCTACTGCCTGCGGAGTCCACTTCCCGTTGAAGTGGGTCCAGGTATCGGCAAGGTGCCCCGCGTTATTCGATCCACCGAACAGAACAGTTGTGTTTCGCCTTGAATCGTAAGCCATGGCATGAGACCCACGTCCGGGAGGCCCCAAGGTCGCAGTCGCCCATCTCCCGTCCCAGGTCCAGACGTCCGAAGCTACGCCGTGGGCTTGCCACCCACCGAAGAGGAGAAGTTTGCCCGAGGACTTCTCATAAACAGTAATAGGCTGGTTTCTCGCCGAAGGAGAAGCGGAATTCGATTCGGCGGCATTTGCTGCGAACAAAATCGCTAGAGCCCCACCGACAGCTATGAAGCAACAGACACGCATGTCTCGTAAGACGAAGTTGCTTTTGGGTCCGTCACCTTGGGCAATCTTAAATATTTATTTGTTCGTGGGCTAAGCCTCCTTCAGCGTGTTTGCCGGGTCCGCCAACTCAGCGGAGCGAAGTTGTTCGTAGGTCGGCAGAGTCGACACACCCCACCCGCCCACGAGGGCCTTGCCCAAATCGACGCGGCCAACATGCGCCCTTGGAGAATTGTGATAGCGACTTGCAGGTCATTCAGTTCGATAGTTTGCGTCGTAATGACACTGAGATAGGAATCGGTTCCGGCGCGATAGCGGGCGAGTTCTATCGTGCGGGATTGCTGCGCGGCTACAAGTGCCTCCGGTTGCTGAACCGCTTCCTCGGCAAAAAGGTTATGAGAGGCTGGGCCCCGCCGACCAGACGCGTGCGCTCCAGTCAGCGTTGGATAGAATCCGTCTGTGCCAGACCAATGTTCGCATTCGCCGCAGCACCAGTCGTTCGTTCGCGGCAATATCCGGCCGCCGCACCAGCAAAGCTGATGGCACCGCGACTTGCGCGCTCGTTTGCGCGCGCGCAATTCTCGAGTCGGCGCTCTGTGGGCGCATCGGCTAGCGATGTCTGCGCTAACGTCACATCGCTTTTGGATGCAACCTCATGGTTATTGCGGTTGATGGTCAGTTGCGGGTTCTTCTCGTAGGCTTCGATTTCCTTGAGAATCGCTTGCCGCATGTCGATCCCAACCGTGGCGAACTAATCCGATGCAAACTGCAACTGCCGTATTGCCTCATCGCATTGCCGCATGGCAGCCCGCCGATGACTGCAGTAATCATGAGCGGCCGTCTGCAACTCGTCGCGAGCTTAGCGAAGTTCGTTCATTGCGGCCCGAATGTGTGGGTGCCTCTCCTGGGTTGTTCCACGTTGCGGCAACTGTACGATACCGATGGACTTCCAACGGTGATTCTTCAGAACCCAGAGTGGTCCGCGGTGGGCAAGATACATTTCTCTCCGCCCCCCACCGGCGGGTCGCCTCTTCGCCAGTTCAAAAGAACTGCTGTTACCCTACCGGCCCGTGGCAAAAGTCGGGCAGGCTGAATGCCTGCCACACCTTGGCTCGCAACCTGTTGAGCCATGAACGTCGCGGAGGCGGGTTCGCCTGCGCATGCCGCTCTGATCGAGGCGCCGCATTGCAATCGAATCAACTTCCCAACGTGAGACCTCCAGTTTTTGAGCAAACCGCCGATGACTAAGGTGAGTGGTTTAGTACTGGAGGCTTTTGATGACTAACAACGATTGGGTGGATCCCACTCAGGAAAGCGCGCAAACCGAATCAGCTGAACCGGATAAATCGGCTCAGCTCAAGAAAAAGATCATTATTGTGTTTACGGCAGTCGCAGTTCTGACGCTTTCCCTCGCGGGATCTTACCTAGTAGCGCGCGTCGGGCAGGCCTCGCCTGCGCCAAAGATGGTTGCCAAGACGGTGGTACAACCGGCGCCACAGCCGCACCCTGCCGTTTCAGATGCCAAGCCTTCCCCGATAAAACCGGCAGAAACCCCGGCGGGCGAAAAGCCGGCATCCACAAAAGATGTTGCGCTGGTAGCAAAGGCAGTTCCGCCGCCGCCGGAGTCCAAGGTAGCCGCAACAGTGAAGCCGGTCGTCGTGCCGGAATTGCCCCCGCCTGCGAAGACATCGCCGTCCGCGGCTCCTGCGAAATCCTCAGGGGACGCAAGCGTAATCACACCGCATTCCGGTGAGAAGTACCTTCAAGTGGGCGCCCTGGCGACGCGCATGGTCCCCGATTACGTGAAGGAACTGCAGGCAAAAGGTCTGCATCCCATTGTGGCGCCCGGACCCGATGAGAGTCATGATTTGCGCCGCATCCTTCTCGGTCCATTTCCGGACCGAAACGCTCTGAAGCAGGCATCGCTGGACCTGGAAGCTCAAGGCATCGTCTCGTTTCCGCAGGTCTACTAAGGCATCGCTGCAAGGTGCCCTGCGTGTTTGCTATGCTCAAACCGCAGTATGTCTCGTGATTTGGCCGAAATGGATTTCCAGCGCTTTTGGCGCAGGCTACAGCAACTGGGCCTGAATGCTTATGAAGCGCGCAGCTACCTTGTGCTTGTTGGTCACCCCAGGTTCAAGGCTCTCGAATTAGCCGCGAGGGCCCATGTGCCGCGGCAGAAGATTTACGAGGTGCTCGACAGCCTGGTTGAAAAAGGCTTTGCACAGGTAGTGCAGGAGAAAACCAAGCTTTTTTCGGCTGTCGAACCCACGCTTGCGATTCCGAGTTACCTCTCGCATCGAGCGGACGCACTACAGCAGGAACTATCCGACCAGTCCCGTCTCGCGGGCGGGCTGGTCGATGATTTGGCGACTGCCTATTCCGAGGGTCAGGACGGACGCGGCACCCTCGATTTCCTGCGCATCGTGAGCGACCCTGGCCAGACAGCATTGCAGTACCGCAAAATGCTTGCCGAGGTACAGCACGAGTACATCGAGTTCTCACGTCCCCCTTATGCCGTCGATCCATTGGATGAACAACTGGTTCGAAGCGCTCGGGAGAGGGGTGTCGTGTGCCGGCTTCTGATTGAGGCCGGAACGCTCGACGACGCCCATCGGCAACGGCTTGAGGAATATTCCACGATCGGAGTCGAGGTCAGGCAGATCCTTTCCTTACCCATGAAACTCGCGACCTTCGATGGCGAGCGAGGTCTGATTGCACTACTCGACCCGGTGATCACGAAACCCGCCTGGACTTCGGTTGTCTTCGAGCATGCCGGCATGGGGGAAGCCATGCGAGGATTGTTTGAGAACTACTGGACCCGCGCCGAAACCAGCTCCCGAAACGCCTTTGCAGGCTGACGTCAGCCAGTTAGGTCACTGAATTCAGAGAACATCCGACGAGGCTAGTAGCATAAATAGCAAGGGTTCGGTCCCGGATGCCGATCGCGGGACTCCCGAAAGCCTAGTCCATGCGGTCCAAGACCAAAAAAGTCGTCTTTTTCTTCCCAGCGTTCTCCAGCCAGGAAGCTACTGCTCCCCTGGGAATCCTCGCGGTCTCCACCCCACTGTTACGGGCCGGTTATGAAGTCCGGATCATTGATTCCACGATCACGCCGAATTTCCAGCAACGCGTTATAGAAGAACTGAAGGACGCGTTGTGCCTTGCGGTCTCGCTGGTTACCGGCCCGATGATCAAGGAAACGGTGCAGATTGCCCGGACCGCCAAGTCGCTCTATCCGGACAAGCCGGTGATTCTCGGCGGGTGGCATCCTTCGCTACTGCCCGATCAGACGCTCGCCCCCGCCTATGTCGACATCGTCGTCAAAGGCCAAGGCGAGGACGCGCTTCTCGAAGTCGTGCAGCGGATCGAAGCCCGGGAATCGATGGCCGGCATTGAGGGAGTCGGTTATAAGCAGGAAGGCCGCCTCGTATTTAACGCGCCTCGCCACCTTAAGCCGATCAAAGAACTGCCGCCCAAGGCCTACCATCTCGCCGACTTTGATGCCTACCAGCGTGTCTGCGGCCGCCGCTGGGCGATGTACACGTCGAGCCTCGCCTGCCCGTATAACTGCGGCTACTGCACCAACGACGCGGTGTATGGTCGAAAGTGGAACGCGCTCGACCCGGATCAGGTTGTCGAAGAGACCACCGACCTCGTCTCCCGATACAACCTTCAGCTTCTCTGGATCGTCGACGACAATTTCCTGGTCGACCGCGAGCGTGCCGTGGGCATTGCCGAAAGACTGGTGCGCCGCGGCGTGAAGTTCGAGTGGAGCATTCAGGCCTCCACGAATCTCGTCACGCGCCTCACCGTCGATGAGCTCAAACTGCTGCGCCGCGCCGGACTGAGCCAGGTCGCACAAGGCGCTGACGCCGGTTCCGAGCGCGTCATGAAGCTCATGAACAAAACCTTCCAGAAGATCGAGACGGTCTACGACGCTGCCGACAAGCTCACCCAGGCAGGGATTCGCCCGTCGTTCAACATGATCTTCGGATATCCCGGCGAAACCGACGCCGACCGGCGCGATTCGGTTCGCATGATCATGAACATTTGCCGTCGTTATCCCGGCGCCGAGTTCTGGACCAACATCTTCACGCCTTATCCGGGCGCCCCCGTGATGCAGCGCGCATTTGAACTGGGAATCGATGTCCCCAAGACACTCGAAGGATGGGTGGACTTCTTTCCGCGCTACACTGTTCTTCCCTGGCTGAAAGGCAAGAAGCACGAACGCTTGCAGACCATGCGCGAATACATGCGAGTAGCATTCCATCGCAAACCGATCGGCGTACAAAAGAAACATCCGCTGGTTTCGTTCCTCCACGAGGCGATCAGCTATCCGGCCCGTTGGCGCCTGGACCACGATTGCTACTCGCTTCCCGTCGAGCTTTGGATGAAGGACAAAGCTTCGCGCTTATTCCAGCCTCCCAAGCCTAAAGTCGACGCGCACATGTTGGAAACAGAGGTTGTCACTTGCTAGCCACTGCTTCTGGGACTTTGGAAGGGTGGAGCAGGCGTTCAGCCTGCCTTTGGAGATTACCGAGCACGCAAAGTCGATCGTTTAATTTAGTCTCAACGGAAGCCGCCGTTTCCGACCGACAGTCGGGATTCATTGAGCGCTGCAAGGCACCCGTAGTGGTACCACAGCGTGCAAGGCAGTCGAAACCGCCTGCGCCGCCCTTCGAGATCGTTCCGAACTCGTGAGTCACTCATGGCTGATGTACTTCTGACTCACAGCAATCACGTTTACTACGATCGAAAACAAACGCAGAAGATGCAGCCATACCCGCCGCTGCAGACGCTGCTGATCGCCGCGATTCTGCGTCAGCGCGGAGTCGACGTCGCACTCTTCGATACGAGCCTGAATCCGCCGGAGGAAGGATTCGCGGCCGCGCTCCATCATCACAATCCGCGAGTCGTTGCGGTCTGCGAAGACAGCTTCAACTTTCTGACGAAGATGTGTCTGCTTCGCAACCGCGAGCTGGCGTTCTGGATGGCTGCAACCGCCGCACAACACGGAATCCCCGCGGCAGCCCATGGACCGGACGCGGCCAGTCATGTCTCGGAATATGCCGAAGCCGGTTTCGAATTGGTAGTAACCGGCGAGGCCGAATCCGTGATTCCCAACTGGGTGCTGAAGCGCCTCCGGCGGCCGGCAGCCGAGCTCATGACAATCAACGGCCGCGGAACACTCGATAAGCTGCCGTTTCCCGCCTGGGATCTCGTCGACGTCGAGCAGTATCGTGACGCCTGGCTCCAGACCCATGGGCACTTCGCGCTGAATATGGTGTCGAGCCGCGGCTGCCCATATCGATGCAACTGGTGCGCCGAGCCGGCCTGCGGACCACCGTACGACGTCCGCCCCGCCGCCGCTGTCGCCGAGGAGATGCGGCGTCTCAAATTCGACCTTCGCGCCGATCGCATCTGGTTTGCCGACGACATCTTCGGGCTGTCCCGCAAGTGGGCGCTCGACTTCGCCGACGAGGTGGAGAGTCGCAATGCCCGCCTGCCGTTCAAAATGCAATCGCGGTGCGACCTGATGACGCGCGACACGGTTGCAGCGCTGCGCCGGGCTGGATGCGACGAGGTCTGGATCGGGGTGGAATCGGGCTCGCAACGCATCCTGGACGCCATGGAGAAGGGCATTCGTGTCGAACAGGTCTATCAAGCCCGCGAGAACCTTCGCCGTCACGATATCCGCGCCTGCTACTTCCTCCAATTCGGCTACCCCGGCGAAGAGTGGGACGACATCCAGCAGACGCTGCGACTCGTCCGCGAGACGCAACCCGACGACATCGGGGTGTCGGTCTGTTATCCCATGCCCGGCACCAAACTTTACGACACGGTTGCTGCCGAGTTAGGCGCCAAGTCAAACTGGTCCGATAGCGCCGATCTCGCGATGATGTTCCGCGGCACCTATTCCAGCGAATTTTATCGCGCCCTGGCACGCGCCCTGCACATGGAGGTGCGTCGCGAAGCGGGCGCCGACGCCGCGTGGATCGAGGTGCATCAACTCGAGAACTGCGCCACCACCGTCGCCGCTGGAGTTGCATGATGAAGTTGCTCCTCACACACGGATACTTCCTGATGGAAGATCCGAAAGAGCTCCGCATCATGAAGCCGTACGCGCCGCTCGGCATTCTCTATCTCTCGTCGCATCTCCGAGCGAAGGGGTACGACGTCGAGATTTACGATTCCACGTTCGGATCGCGCGAAGAACTGTTCGGCATTCTTGATTCGGGTCCACCGGCCACCCTCGGCATCTACGGCAATCTGATGACGCGCTCGAACGTACTGGCCATCATTGCCCGCGCGGGCGCCGCTGGGTGGAAAGTAATCGTAGGCGGCCCCGAACCAGCCAATTACGCCGCCGAGTTCCTCGCTGCGGGAGCCGACGCGATCGTGGCCGGCGAGGGCGAAGTATCACTTGAATTGATACTCGCAAACCATTGTAAAAGCGAGATACCCGGGATAATATTCCAGGCGGAAGATGGCTCGATTGTCCGCACGGGGCCAACCCGTCTGCTGGCCGATCTCGACGCCCAACCATGGCCCGACCGCCAGCGCATCGACATGATGCGTTACCTGAAGATCTGGCGTGATTACCACGGTAAAAGCTCGGTTTCTCTGATTACTGCGCGCGGTTGCCCTTACCATTGCAATTGGTGCAGCCACTCGGTGTATGGCAAGACCCATCGGCGCCGCTCGCCGCATTCCGTTGTTGACGAGGTCGAGTGGATCCGGCAGCAATACGATCCCGGCATGCTCTGGATCGCCGACGACGTTTTCACGATCCATCCCGGCTGGATTGAAACCTACGCTACCGAAATGCTCCATCGTGGGCTGCGCATTCCATTCGAGTGCATCACGCGCGCCGACCGTCTCAACCCGCGGATGGCCGAACTCCTCGCGCGGCTGGGCTGCTTCCGGGTTTGGATCGGTTCCGAAAGCGGCTCGCAGCGGGTGCTCGATGCTATGCAGCGCGGCGTCACGGCCGAGCAGGTACAGCGGGCTGTCGCGCTCGCGAAGGGGCAGGGAATTGAGACCGGTATGTTCCTCATGTGGGGTTACGATGGCGAAGAGTTGGCCGACATCGAAGCAACCATCGATCATGTGAAAACGTGCCGCCCTGACGTCTTCTTCACAACCGTGTCGTACCCGATCAAGGGCACGCCCTACTACGATAAGGTCGCCTCGCGGCTTGTGAGCCTTGGCCCGTGGCACGAACGCACCGACCGTGATATTCAGATCCGAGGCCGCCATTCGCGCCGCTTCTACCAGCACGCGGACGAGCTTCTCAAACAGGAAATGGCCGATCACCCCGACCCGCAAAAGATCGTCGAGGCTCGCCAGGCCATGCTCGCCACCATGAGCGAGGTGGAGGCGTAATTGGCCGGCGCGACCACAGGGTTTGACCGTCTCGCTTCGCAATACGACGAGCTGTGGACACGTACCGGCATCGGCCGTTTGCAACGTGAAGCGGTATGGCGCCGGATCGATCGGCTATTCCCAAGTGGCGGCACAATCCTCGATCTGGGGTGCGGAACCGGTGAAGATGCCCTGCACTTCCATCAGAGGGGCCTTCAGGTGCGAGCCATCGACGCATCAGCAGAAATGGTGCGAATCGCCCAAGGGCGCGGCATCGATGCCGACCAACTTTCCATAGAGGATCTCAACCTTCTCGGCGGCCGCTTCGATGGAGCCCTCTCCAACTTTGGCGCACTGAACTGCGTCGCGAACCTCGGGAGCCTGCGGGAATCGCTGCAGCGTCTCATCAAACCCGGAGCAGCACTCGCGATCTGCACCATTGGTCGCGCGTGCCTTTGGGAATCCATCTGGTACCTGCTTCACGCCGATCCCCGCAGAGCCGTACGGCGATGGAGCGGTGCGAGTGAATCGCAGTCGCTGGGCATCCGGGTCCACTATTTCTCGGTTCGAGAACTCAGGCGCGCCTTGGAACCCGATTTTGAACTGGAAAGCTGGCAAGGAATCGGCCTGTTCGTGCCTCCATCTTTCGTCACGGGCATTCCTCGACCATTACTTGAACTCTTCGCGCACCTCGACCGGCATATGGCGCATTGGCCGCTCCTGCGGGCCCTCGCCGACCACCGACTGGCGATCTTCCGGCGGAAATAACCATGGATCGCACGTTACGATTGCAATTCCTCGACGACTACCGCAAGATCCGCCACGCCGAAGGCCGCGGGTCGGACGAGCCCGCGTATTACCTCGCTCTCCCGTACAAGGACCTTAGCGGACGCAACTCCTCGCAATGGGACATTCGCGGCCGAAGCTACCGCCACTTTGAGCGAAAGATCCTTCGAGCTTGGGAGCAGGAATCGAAAGGACCGCTTCAGATTCTTGACCTGGGCGCCGGCAACGGCTGGATGTCGCATCGGCTTCGCGGGCACGGCCACATGCCCGTGGCCCTCGACATATTCACTGACCCGCGCGACGGCCTGCTGGCAGCCCGCCGCTATTCGCCTGACCTCCCGCTGATCGAATCCGATTTCAATATGCTCCCGTTCGCGGGCGCTAGCTTCGACGTCATCATTTACAACGCGTCCATTCACTACTCGCCGGACTATCGCCGGACGCTTGCCGAAGCCCGCCGCTGTCTCAGGCCCGGCGGCCGCTTCGTCATCATCGATTCGCCCATCTACAAAGCCCGCGAGCATGGCGAACGCATGCGGGAAGAGAAGCACCAGCAGTTCAAGCAACAGTACGGCTTTCGCTCCGATGCGGTTCCCAGCATTGAGTTTCTCGACGAACCGGCCATCGCCGAGCTGGGCCGCGACCTGGGAATCGAGTGGCAAGTCCATCGCCCCTGGCACGGCTGGAACTGGTTTCTGCGGCCTTGGAAGGCGCGCCTGAAGCGACGGCGTCCCCCATCGCAATTCCACATCCTGGTAGGCACTTTCAAATGACCGTCGTTTGTCGGGGAGCAGCGCGCCTGCACCACCTTTAAGAGTCTAAAATGATCATCTTCCTGCATCCTCGAGCAACAAAACCAAAGAACCGGCGTTTCCCCCTGGCGATGCTGGCCATCGCGGCCATGCTCGAAGGCAAGGAAGAGTACGTCATTATCGACGGCAACGTCGATCCGCACCCGGAGCGCACGCTCGACCGCGTCATGAAGGAATCCGGCGCAGAGTTGCTCGCCGTGTCAGTGATGCCCGGCCCGCAGATGGCCGCGTCTATTCCGCTTTGCAAGGCGTTCCGCGAAAAGTACCCGAAAGTGCCGGTTGTCTGGGGAGGCTACTTCCCATCGCTCTACGCCGATTGTTGCCTTAACGCCAAATACATCGACTTTGCGGTACGGGGTCAGGGCGAAGACACCTTCATTGAACTGATCGCCGCGCTGCGTTCCGACCGGAAGTTCAACGGCATCCGCGGCCTCTCTTACAAAGACGCATTCGGCCTGCACGTTCACAATCCCGAGCGGCCGATGCGCTCGCCCGACGATTTTCCCTGGTATCCGTACCACAAGCTTCAATCGGCAGAAAGCTACATTCTTCCGACCTTCCTCGGGAAACGCACCGCGGTTCACCATGCCAGCATTGGCTGTCCGTTCCGCTGCAAATTCTGCGGCGTGGTGCCGGTCCACGAGGGGCGGCAGAAACTCGAGGGGCCGGCCCGCACCGCCGCGATCCTCGCGAAGCTGAAACAGGACTACGCGATCGATGCTGTCCAGTTCTACGACAACAATTTCTTCCTGAACGAAAGCCATGCCCGCGAGCAAGCCGAGGCGCTCACGCCGCTGAACCTACGCTGGTGGGCCGAAGGCCGGGTGGACACGGTCGTTAAATATTCGGACGACACCCTCCACGCGATCCGCCGCGCGGGTGCAAAAATGATCTTTTTCGGCTCCGAATCCGGCTCCGACGAAGTCCTCCGGCAGATGAACAAGCGCATCACCACCAGCCAAACCCTCGCACTCGCCGAGCGCATTCGCAAGTTCGACATCGTTCCGGAGTTCTCGTTCGTGTTCGGCAATCCCCAGGATCCGGCTGGGGATACGCGCACAAACATCGAGTTCATTCGCAAGTTGAAGCGCCTCAATCCTGACGCGGAAATTATCGTACAACACTACATCCCAACCCCCCACCCCGACGGCATGTACGGTGAGGTCGACGGCAAAATCGAATTCCCCAAAACCCCCGACGAGTGGGCCACCGAGCGTTGGTACAACTTCACCGTCCGCCACGACCCGCACCTGCCGTGGCTCCCCCTCGATATAAAGCGCCGCATCGATAACTTTGAACTGGTAGTGAACTCACGCTGGCCGACCATCCAGGACATCCAGCTACCGGGCTGGGGACGTGCCATGCTGCGTTCCTTGAGCTCCTGGCGCTATGCGTTTGGTGTGTATGGCTTTCCGCTGGAGCTCGAATGGGCGCAGCGGTTCGTGGCGCTACGCAAGCCCCGCCTGGAGAGCCTGTGATCGCCGTAGCCCCCGTCAAGGCACATCGCCTTTGGGCCGCGACTTACGATAGCGGTCTGAACCCCCTGCTGGCGCTCGAAGCCCGCGTTCTCGACAGCAAGCTTGGCCCGTTGCGTGGCCTGCGCATCCTCGACGTGGCGAGCGGCACCGGCCGCTGGATGGCGCGCGCCCAGGCCCGCGGTGCAAACGTAGCCGGAATCGACCTGTGTCCCGAAATGTTGTTCGTCGCGGCCCGCAAACCATCGCTTCGCGGCCGCAACGCCATCGCGGAAGCCGCTGCTCTCCCAATCGCCGATGAGGTGGCGGACATAACGCTATGTTCCTTTGCTTTGAGTTATTTCCCGTCGGCATTTGAAGCGATTCAGGAGATGGCCAGGGTCACGCGTCCGGGCGGCAGAGTCGTCATTGCTGACTTGCATCCGGAAGCTGAGCGGGCAGGCTGGAAACGGTCCTTCCGCGACGCGGACCAGGTTTACGAGATCGACCATGAGAAGCGTTCGATCGCCGATGTCGAAGTTGCGGCCGAACGGTCCGGTCTGGCCCTCGATTGGCGCTGCGATGCGCACTTCGGCGAACCCGAGCGGGACATCTTCCAGAGGGCGGGCAAAGCCGCAGCCTTCCCGGAGCACTGCCGGCTCCCCGCAGTCATCGCCCTCGCCTGGACCAAACAATGAAGCTGGTGGGAGCCACGTCCGGCGATGTCTCAATCCAGAGAGGCCGGATCGCGGTGATCTCGAACAGCCCACCTGAAATCGACGTATCCAATCACATCATTCTGCCAGGCCTCATTAACGCACACGATCACCTCGAGTTCAGCCTTTTTCCCCGCTTGGGGCGCCGCCACTATCCCAACGCCGCTGCCTGGGCCAAGGACATCTACAAACCGGACAAGCCGCCTGTCGAAGAACATCGCCGTGTCCGAAAACCCATTCGCCTGCAATGGGGTGGCATACAAAACTTAATCAATGGCGTTACCACCGTTGCCCACCACAATCCCTACGAGCCGGCCTTCGATCGCGGTTTTCCGGTTCGCGTCGTACGAAGTTACGGCTGGGCGCACTCGCTCCACTTTTCGCCCGATCTCGTGAAGCGCTTCCGGGCGACGCCGGCGCGCTCGCCGTTCATCGTGCACGCCGCTGAAGGCACTGACGCCGATTCTCGCGGTGAAATCGAGACGCTCGATAAGAAAGGCGTGCTCGGTCCAAGGACCGTTCTTGTGCACGCCACGGCGCTCGATTCCGCTGGCCTTGAAATCGTGCGTCAGCGCCGTGCTTCGATCGTTTGGTGTCCCAGTTCGAACGTGTTCACCCTCGGCCGAACGGTCTCCCCGGAAGTGCTACACTCCGGCGTGCCCATCGCGCTGGGAACGGATTCGAGTTTGACCTCGGCGGGCGGTATGGCGGCCGAACTGAAATTCGCGCGCGAATTCGTCCCGCCTGATGATCTCTTCGCCATGGTCACCTGGCGTGCCGCCCAAATCCTGCGGCTGACGTCCGGCGAAGGCGAGATCCGCGAGGGCGGTGTAGCCGACCTGATTGCGGTGCGCGACAGCAGCCACATGCACCCGGAGTTGACCATCATCGGAGGCAAAATCAAGCTCGTGTCGGCTCATTTCGCCGAGCGACTCCCCGACAAGCTGAAGGCCGGCTTGAATCCAATCCTGGTTGAGGGCGCCGGCGCCTGGCTGGTGGATGCCGACATACCGGCGTTGATGCGGGCGACTGAAAAGGTCCTGGGCCGCAACTTCCGCCTCGGCCACAAAAGGGTATGCGCGTGAATCCCGTCGTCGAGTCACTGCCGATTCTGGTCCTTTATCCCCACAGCCGCTGCAACTGCCGCTGCGTGATGTGCGACATCTGGAAAACCGACACTATCCAGGAAATCAGTGCCGAGGAGTTGGAACAGCACGTGGCCGACATGGAGCGCGTGCACGTCCAATGGGTCGTCTTCTCGGGCGGCGAACCGCTGATGCACTCCGACCTGTTCCGTCTCTGCCGCATTCTTCGGGAACGAAACATCCGCACAACGATTCTGAGCACGGGCCTGCTCCTTGAACGTCACGCCCGCCAGATTGTCGCGAATGCCGACGATGTCATCGTCTCGCTCGACGGTCCACCGGCCATTCATGACCAGATCCGCCGCATCCCGCGGGCCTTCGACATCATGCAGCGAGGGATCGATGCGCTTCTGCTATTGAAACCGGATTTCCCCGTATGCGCTAGGTCCACTGTGCAGCGCCTGAATCACGCTCATCTTCGCGAAACCGTTGAGACCGCCCGTCACATGGGCGTCCGCTCCATCTCATTTCTGGCTGCCGACCTCACGTCGAGCGCCTTCAATCGTCCCCAACCCTGGAACGAGAACCGCCAGGGCGACATCGGGCTCACCAGCGAGGAAATCGACACCTTGGAAGCGGAGATCGACGCGCTCCCCGACCCAGGCGGCTTTGTCGTCGAGACGCGTGAAAAACTCCGCCGGATCGCGGCCCATTTCCGTGCGCACCTCGGCCAAACCGAGCCGGTCGCGCCGGTCTGCAATGCCCCTTGGGTCTCAGCCGTAATCGAATCCGACGGCACGGTTCGACCCTGTTTTTTCCAACCGCCCATCGGAACCATCCGAGGCAACGGATCGCTGCTGCATGTCATCAACGGACTCCAGGCGCAAGCTTTCCGTTCCAGCCTCAATGTCGCTACAAATGCAATCTGCTGCCGCTGCGTCTGCTCGTTAAACTGGAAGTCGTGATGGGGAGAGTGTGGAAGGGCGCCACGCTTCCACATCCTCCAGTTTCTTCGTAAACGAGTCCGAGGCTGTGTAATGCCTTTTATCAATTCCCGGTTGCGTTTCAATCAGGCTGCGTTTTACCTGACCTTCGGCTCGGCCGTCTCGATCGTCTTCTCGATCGCCGTCTCGCAAATCCTGATGGGCCTGGCCGTCGTAGCACTCCTCATGTCCGGGGACAAATTCCGCCTGCCTCCCATCAAACTCCCTCTCGCCCTCTTCATCGCGCTCACCATTATCGCGGTGCTGGCCTCCGGCGACCCTCGAGCCGGCTCACCCCAAATCCGCAAATTCTTCGTGTTCCTGATTCTGCTGCTCGTGTGTAGCACCTTTCGGACGCTGAATCAGATCCGCGCGCTGGTCTTGCTGTGGAGCGCCGGCGGCCTGGTCTCGGCCGCCCTCGCGATCCTGCAATTCCTCCACAAATACCGCGAGTCGATTCAGATGAAGGACAACAGCTACACCTTCTACATCTCCTACCGAATCACCGGGCTCGCGAGTCATTGGATGACCTTTAGCGGCCAGGTAATGATCGTGATGCTCATGCTCGCGGCGTTCCTGTGTTTCGCGCCGGACCGTAAATGGAAACCCTACGGTTGGGCGGCTCTCGGAGTGATGGCACTGGGAATCGTGCTGAGTTTCACGCGCAGCGTCTTCCTCTTCGCCGCGCCGCTGGGCCTCGCCTGGCTCGCCTGGAATTGGAAACGCCGGCTGTTGCTGATCGCGCCGGTTGCCGCGCTCCTGGTGTTCGTCACCAGCCCCCCGCTCCTGCAGCAACGCGTGCTCTCGGTGTTCGAACCCAAGGGTCCGCTCGACTCGAACCAATTCCGAGCCGTCTGCCGCGCCACCGGCTGGCAGATGATCAAAGCTCATCCGCTGCTCGGGCTGGGCCCTGAAGAGATCGCGCCGCACTTCGACCAATACATCCCGAAGGACACACCCAGGCCGCTGCCCGCAGGCTGGTACGGCCACCTGCACAACGTCTATCTCCAATACGCAGCAGAGCGGGGAATTCCCGCTCTACTCGTGATGCTGTGGTTGATTGGAAAGGTGCTTTACGACTTCGCGCGCGCGCTCCGCCGACCCGAAAACGCCGCCGCAAAATGGGTCCTGCAGGGAGCCATCGCCGTCATATTAGCCGTCCTCGCCGAAGGCTTTTTCGAATACAACCTCGGCGACAGCGAAGTGCTGACGTTGTTCCTGGTTACCGTCGGCTGCGGTTACGTAGCGATCAATACCGGTACGTATCCGGTTTATACGGCCCCTCAACCGCAACCCCAATATAGTCAGCCTGCCGCGGTGTGAGCGTGGTAAGCTTCGCGCCGATCTTCTCGAGGTGCAGCCGGGCGACCTCTTCGTCGAGCCGCTTCGGCAGCGTATAAACGCCAACCTTGTAGGTGTCGCGGTTCTTCCAGAGATCCATCTGCGCCAGTGTCTGGTTCGAGAAGCTGTTCGACATGACAAAGCTGGGGTGCCCCGTCGCGCAGCCCAGGTTCACCAACCGTCCCTCGGCCAAAAGGAAGATGCTGTGGCCTTCCGGGAACGTGTACTTGTCCACCTGCGGCTTGATATTCAGCTTCGAAACGCCTTGCGCCCCATTCAGCCGATCGACTTGGATTTCGTTGTCGAAATGCCCAATGTTGCAGACAATCGCCTGGTCCTTCATGTGTTGCATGTGGTCGAACGTCACGATGTCGACGTTGCCGGTGCAAGTAACATAAATGTCGCCGATCCCGAGCGTATCCTCGATCGTCGCAACCTGGTAGCCTTCCATCGCTGCCTGCAGAGCATTGATCGGGTCGATCTCGGTGACAATCACGCGAGCACCCATGCCGCTCAGCGACTGCGCACAGCCCTTGCCGACGTCACCGTAGCCGCAAACCACCGCGACTTTGCCCGCCAGCATCACATCGGTCGCGCGCTTGATGCCATCCGCCAGCGACTCCCGGCAGCCATAAAGGTTATCGAACTTCGATTTCGTTACCGAGTCGTTGACGTTGATCGCGGGCACCAGCAGCGTACCCTCCTGCTGCATCTTGTAGAGTCGGTGAACACCCGTGGTCGTCTCTTCGGAAACGCCGCGCCATTCCGACACCAGCTCATGCCACCGCCGCGGATTCTCGGCATGCACCTTCTTTAGCAAGTCCTTGATGACCTTCTCCTCGTGGCTCTCCGAAGGCGTGTTCACCCAGTCGCTGCCATTCTCCAGCTCGTATCCTTTATGGATCAGGAGCGTCGCATCGCCGCCGTCATCCACCACAAGCTGCGGGCCCTTACCATCCGGATGGCTCAGCGCCTGGTACGTACACCACCAGTAATCTTCCAGCGATTCGCCTTTCCACGCGAACACCGGCACACCAGCTTCGGCGATGGCCGCCGCGGCGTGATCCTGCGTGGAAAAAATGTTGCAACTCGCCCACCGAACGCTCGCGCCGAGATCGGCCAGCGTCTCGATCAGCACGGCGGTCTGAATCGTCATGTGCAGCGATCCTGTGATCCTGACGCCGGTTAGGGGCTTCTCCTGGGCGTACTTCCTGCGAATCGCCATCAGGCCGGGCATCTCATACTCGGCAATGTTGATTTCCTTGCGGCCCCAATCGGCGAGCGTAATATCGGCGACCTTGTAATCCCTCAATGTTTGTGTGATGACTGTACTCATGTGCGTGCCTCAAAAAGAGCATAGCATAGATCAACAGATATTGATAAATTGATATATATGTCTGGCTTCCTCAAGGCGCTCCGGCTGCTCGGCGAAGAAAGCCGCCTTCGCATCCTGCGGCTGGTGGAAAAGGAAGAGCTCAGCGTGGCGGAGTTGCAGGAGATCCTGGGCATGGGCCAGAGCCGCATCTCTATGCAGCTCGCGCAGCTTAAGGAGGCGGGCTTGGTCGAAGTCCGGCGCGTAGGCCAGAAGAGCCTTTATCGCCTCGCCGCTGCGAACGGCGCGCAGTCCATCATCACCGAGACTCTGCAACACGCCGCCGCCGAAATCCGCGCCGCCGCTCAGGACGATGAGGCGCTTCGGCTCATCCTTCGCAAGCGCAAGGACAAGCTCCGCAGCTATTTCGACGAGTTGGCAGGGCGTTTCGGCCGCAACTACGTCCCCGGCCGAAGCTGGCAGGGCCTGGCCGAGATGTTGTTGCGTCTCCTGCCACCCCTCATCATCGCGGACCTCGGGGCGGGGGAGGGAACGCTCGCCCTCATGCTAGCCCAGCGCGCCGAGCGAGTCATTGCCATCGATAACTCCGAAAAGATGGTGGAATGGGGCGCCGGGGTCGCCCGCACGAACGGCGTCAAAAACCTCGAATATCGCGTAGGCGATTTGGAAGAACTCCCGCTCGGTGACAGCGAAGTAGACCTGGCAGTCCTGCATCAGAGCCTCCACCATGCGTTGCACCCGCGCAAAGCAATTTGCGAAGCTTGGCGAATCCTGAAGCCGGGAGGCCGCATCGTCGTGATGGACCTCCTGAAGCACACCTTCGAAGAAGCCCGCGAGCTTTACGCCGATGTCTGGCTCGGCTTCTCACAGGTGGAGCTGATCGACCTCCTCCGCAAGGCCCGCTTTCGTTCCATCGAAGTGTCTATGGTCCACCGCGAAGCCGAAGCCCCCCATTTCGAGACCCTCCTGGCCATCGCCGAAAAATCCGGGTAGTTCAGACCGGCAGTCTGCGCGGAACTGGCAGTTCCGCCCATCAAAAATCCGAGAGGGCTGTCGATTCTGTCCCACCCCAATCGACCTGATTGTAGAAGGAGACATACACCGATGCGATTCATGATGCTGATGATCCCGAAAGGCTACGAGAACGCCAAACCCGGCACCATGCCCGACCCCAAGGCGGTCGAGGCCATGATGAAGTACAACGAGAGCCTCCAGAAAGCCGGAGTGCTCTTGTCTCTCGACGGACTGCACCCACCCTCGATGGGCGCCCGCGTTTCGTTTTCCGGAGGAAAACCGAAAGTCACCGATGGCCCATTCGCTGAAACGAAAGAAGTCATCGGAGGCTATTGGATGATCCAGGTGGGCTCGCGCGAAGAGGCCATTGAGTGGGCAAAACGCTGCCCCGGTTCCGAAAACGAGATCATCGAAATCCGGCAGGTGCAGGAATTCGCCGATTTCCCCAAGGACGTCCAGGATGCCGCCGCCGGCTTCACCGATATGCAGGACAAGAAGCCGTAGCGCTATCTGCTCTCGCGATTCGACGCAGGCGCAGGCGGCCCCAACAGATCGTCGACCGAAGTACTGCTCTGTCCAAAGCGCGGCTGAACGTACTTCTCGAGGAACGCGAGTTGGCGCCGCCATGCATCCAGGCGATGATCCCGTTGTGCAAACCCGTGCAGTTCGTTCGGGTACGTGTAGTAGTACACGGTCTTGCCGTGTTCCTTCAGCGCTCGGACGAACTGCGCCGACTCATACGGCGGCACTTGGGGATCGTTTTCGCCATGCATTACGAGCAACGGCGTCCTGATTTTGTCGATCTGGAGCAGGGCATTGGCCTTGCGGTAAACCTCAGGCTTCTCCTCCGGAGTGCCGCCCATCTTCATCGCCCAGCGAATCGCCGTGTTTCGATTCGTGCGCTCCAGGAACGTCGCGCGATCCACGACGCCGTACAACTCGATGGCAGCCGCAAACAGATCCGGATACTTTGTCACCGCATATGCCACCATCGTTCCGCCATGGCTGCCTCCGCCGATCGCAACGCGCTTCGGATCGGCGAGCCCCTGGTTGATCAGATACTCAGCGCCCGCCGCAACGTCATCCATTTCGCCGCCGCCGCTATCCTCGACATTCAGGTTGCGAAACTTCTCGCCGTACCCGGTGCTGCCGCGATAATTGGGCTCCAGCACGACGTATCCAGACTGCGCCAGGTACTGCGCCCAGACATCCAGCCGGAACGTATCCTGGCCTTCCGGTCCGCCATGAATCCACAAAACAGCGGGATACTTCGTCCCAGCCTTATACTCGTGCGGCTTGTAAAGAATAGCCGCGACGTCAATCCCATCCTTACCGCGATAATGGATTTCGTCCGGCACCTTCAATGCGCCGTCGAAATTCCGAGGCGTCGTGTGTGTGAGATATTTCGCCGACCCTCCCGAAACCTCCGCCACCAACAAATCATTGGATTCCAACGGTGTTGTCCTATGGAAGTAGATCCGGTTCCCATCCGGCGACCACTCGGGCTGCGATTCCATTCCCGGCACATCGAACTTCGCGAGCATCCGCGGGGCCGCGCCATCCACCGGTACCACCCAAATGTCGCTCTGCTGAAGATTCTTGCGCGTTGATACGATCGCCAACGCTTTGCCGTTGGGCGAAAACACCGGATTGACGTCCTCATATTCGCCATGCGTCAGCGCTTTCGGAGTGCCGCCCGACGCGGGAATGAGGTATATTCCGTCCCATCCGCTATCCTGCAAAACCACCGCGAGCGTCCGGCCATCCGGCGACCAGTTCGCCTTGCGAATCGACCACCCTCCGCCCCGGTCCGTCGGAGAAGTATATAGCGACACGGGATCGCCGGCAGCCTGGCCCTTAGCCGCATCGAACTTCACAACGTTGAGCTTGCCGCTGAAATACTCGCGCGTGCGTTGCGTGTAAGAGATGGCCGACCCGTCAGGAGACCAGTTGGCCCCGTCCTCATCGGCATTGGCGCCCGTGACAAAGTTATTCGACAACCCGTCTTCGCTGACCACCATCATGTTGTTGTGGCCGCGCCGCCCGGTCTCAAACAAAATCCAATGGCCCTTGGGCGACCATTGCGGCGCCCGGTCCGCTGACTGCCGCGGATCGCCTGGACCCGCAGCCGAAGTCGTCAAACGCCGCGGCGTACCGCCCGCCACGGGCACAGCCCAAATGTTGCCCTGGCTCGCATAAGCGATCGTGCGCCCATTTGGCGACCAACTCAATCCGCTCTTGCCGCCGGCATTGCTCGTAAGTGTGACCGGCCAACCGCCTTCCGACGGCATCAGCACGATCTGGCCGCCACGGGTCATTGCGAAGGTCTTGCCGTCGGGAGAGAGCGCGGTCTCGCCTATCGGCTCGGCGGAAAGTAAATCCTCCAATGTAAGCCGATGCCCCTGCGCTACAAGAAGCCCACAAGCCGCCAAAAACAGGAGTGTAGTGCGCATGGAAAATAGGGTACCGTACCACGGGGACCCCAGCCTTTAGGCTGTAGAGACTAAGGGATCGTGAAGGTCGAGTTATCCCGGTATAACTAACTCCGGCACTATCAATAGTCGTTAACCTTACACTTCGATGGTTCTAAGTACCAGACGAAGTAACAGATTTTGCGCCTCGGCGTCCAGAATAAAGTTGCCGAACCGTGATGGGAAGTCCCGAATCCCTTCGTTAGACGGCTTGCGCGGTTTCTCCATCGTCTTGGTGCTGCTGGCGCACGCGGCCGGAACACAGTCGGCGCCGGCGTTCTTACGCTTCCTCGAACGCCCCGGCGCGCTGGCGCTAAGGGTCTTTTTTATCCAGTCGGGTTATCTCATCACCTCACTGCTTCTTTCTGAGTGGAAGAAAACCGGAACAGTCAATTTGCGCCTGTTTTATGCCCGGCGCGCTTATCGCATCCTGCCCGCGGCCTATACTTACGTGCTGGTTGCCTTCATTGTTTTTGGACCCGGCCTCGGTTATTCCCACTTACTTGGTGCGCTAACTTATAGCATCAACTATGACGGCTCGCGGCCGTGGCCGTTGGGACACTTGTGGTCCCTGGCCGTCGAAGAACAGTTCTACTTGTTGTGGCCCGTGATTCTGGTGCTGTTCTTTGCCACCCGGATCCGGGTCCTCGTCGGGGTGATTATCGCGACGCCGATCGTGAACTGCTTACTGCTTTTCATGGGATGGAAATCGGGGGTGGGGAACTGGTTTCCAACCGTCGCCGATTCACTCGCGACCGGTTGCCTGGTCGCCGTTCTGCGCCCTGAACTGGACAAGGTGAAGATCCTGCGCAGCCGTTGGATGATCGCCGTCGGTGCGTTCGTCGCGGTCCTGGGAGCAGTCCCAATCAGTGGAAGGATGGCTGGCGCGCTTTACACGGTGATCGGCCTGCCGGTGGTCCACTTCGGCATTGCCGCTTTCCTTTATCATGCCATCCATGCTCGTTATGCCATCCTGAACTTTCCGCTGGTCGTCTACCTGGGGACCATCAGTTACAGCCTGTACCTTTGGCAACAGCCGTTCCTGAACCGCTATTCCACCAGCTTTTTTACTGCGTTTCCTCAGAACCTGGTTTTCTCTTCGCTGATAGGCTTGGTCTCGTACTATGCCGTCGAACGTCCGGTTATGGTTCTTCGGGAAAGAAGACGGGACCTTCACGCCGTAGCGCAGGCTCTAACTGGGGCAAGCGCGGAGCCTATGAGGGCATCTCGGCAGACCTGATGGCGGCGACTGACTCAAGCAACTCGGGTTCGACGATCGCGCCGGCGGCCACCAACAGCTCGATCACCTCGCGGTGACGCCCATGGTTTCCCGCGTGTGGGTGGGACCAGCCATGGACCGCCCAGCCGAGAGGCGTGGATTTGTATTTCTCATCTTTGAGGTTCAGTAGGTTCGTCTCGAGGAGATCGATCAATCGGGCTGCCAGCCGGTCCTCTCCAAGCATCGCGGCCCAATGGAGTGCCGTTTCGCCGAACATCCCGCGAAGGGCCGGATTGGCGCCCGCGTTCAGGAGTCTGATTCCGCCGTCTTCGGCGCCGAGACTGGCAGCTCCGATAAGCGGGGTATCGCTTTTCCTGCCATCATCGCGATCTCTCTGGAAGTTCAAGTCTGCGCCACCTTCGATCAGCGCGTCGATGAGCGGGATCTCGGCGCCGCTCGGCAGTTTGCGTTCGAAGAAGACGTCAAAGACATAGTGGAGCGGATGGGTTAGGCAGATGCTGTTGGCCTCCCCCCAGCGGATCAAGTTGTTGGCTCGCGCGGGGTCCTGCTGGAGGAATTGCCGCAGGGCATCGGCGTTGCCGGTTTGGATAGCGGTCTTAACGTCCACGTTTTGTTTATCTCCTATAAGTTACCGCTGCAATTGACTTTCCGGTAACCGTTCCGTGTATTTAATAATTGCAAGTATGAGGTTCTCTCTTGCCGTTGCGCTCAGCCTCGCTTTGGTGGCTGTACCCGCTTTGGCACAAAATCGGCAACGATACACCATGGAACAACAGCCGCTGGCTGATCGTCAACGAGCAGACAGTCATTTCAACGAAGCCGAAAACGAAATTGACAGCCTGGCTTTTGACCAATCGGCACAGAGCCTGCTTACAGCCGCTGAGTCCTTCACTCGCAAGATATTTCACCTGCCGACACTTACCCGCAACACGTCAGTGACGGCTCGGACAACGGACAAAATTGAGGGCGCAGGCGTGCCCTTCAAGCCACCTCCGTCCCACTCGCTGACGCACTGCTTCACGAAGGCGCGATGCTTCTTGCAGCAGAGGAACGAGTAGGCGGCGGCGCCGCTAGCGCTTGCCGTTGCGGTCGTCCTATGCTTTGGTCCAGCTCGCTACCAGCACGAGCAGCCAGAGGCCGAAGATCGCGAGCAGTGCGGCGCCGTCGTTCATGCCTGCTTTCGCTGTGGCGGAGCGAGGTGATTGCACCCGGGTTTGTGGCCGGCTCCCGCAGGCGTGAGCTGCGCGAGACACGTGGGACAGTGGCCGGCTTGTGGCCGCCGAGCACATCGTTAGAACAACTGAAAGCGCGAATGTGCAGGCACGCAAACGTGAATCCACGAGGGCCCGGCGGAACGATCGACAAATACTAGCGGAAGGTGTGGTCGTGATCGAAATATATCACAGCGTTCTTTTAATCGCTGTTTACCTTACGTGACGACCGGGTCGATTTGGGTGTCGGGATCGTGTTAGCTCTATCCTGCTCGTCTGACGGTGGCACGGACGCGCTCCACGACGGGCTTCCACTCGGGAGTGATCGGTTTTTGGAGAATTTCGGCAATGCCGAGCTTTTGGGCCTCTTCCAGAAGGGTGCTGTTGTTGAGGGTAGTGCTGATCGCGATGATCGCCAGGTCGGGGAGAGTTTCACGGAGTTGCTGGATGAGGAGGAGGCCGGCCTTGCCTTTCATGTCCAGGTCAATGAGAACAACCGACAAGCCGACCTGCTTGGCAAGCTCGAAGGCTTGTTCGGCATTGGAGGCGAGCAGGACCTGGCGGTCGCGGTTCAGGGTTTTACTGGCGAGTTCCAAGAACGAACTGTCATTGTCCACGACGAGAATCATGGATATTTATTATAGAGCCGAGTAGCGCTTGGTATTTGGACAATTCGGACAACTGTCCGCATGGCGTCCTGATCACCCTACCGCCCTGGCTTGTGGGCGGCAGTCAGCCTGCGCGCTTCCCGCGTCCTGACGCCTGCCTGGGCACGCACAAACCGCCCGCCGTCGGAAAGTATCCCTTTGAAGCTTTACTGCGCGAGCCTGCGATCTTCCTCGATCTTCTGAACGCGGTTCTTCAGCTGCTCTACTCCAGGTCGAAGGCCTCCAGCGCGGCGCTATGCGAGCTCTGGCGAGCGTGCATGGGGGACGCCCACTCGTGAAAGGCGTGAGAAGCTTAGTCTCCACGCGTTCGAGTTGCTCGCTGATCCACTGCTTGTCTTGTTCGTCGAGGGCCATGTTCGCTGATTCCGTTGTATCACGTTTAGTCTACTTCACCGCCCCACTCGCTGACGCACTGACGGACGAATGCGCAATGTTTGCGGGAGCAAAGGAACGAGGAGCGGCGGGGCGGATAGATGCCGCTCTGCATTCCTTTGCTGGCGACCTGATAAAGCGAATTCGCGTAAAGCCGCTGAGCGTTGTCGATCATCAACGTGTGCTGTTCGACGGCGACCGTTGCGGCTTGGGTAATGGTCCATAGGCGGCCGATCTGCCGGCACGCGAGCATCGCGTACGTGGTCAGTTGCGGGCGTGGTCTGCGTTCAGGCTGCCGGATTTCTTCGACGCGGTTTTGAAGTCGTGGACGATTCCGTCTGTCGTGATCGCGTCGGCGATCGCGTGTACCGGGACACCGCCGATCAACCCGGTAAGCTGCACTTCGACGGCGGGCTTGCCGTCCCAGGTCGCGGGGTAGAGCTCGGGCTCGATCTTGCGCAGCCAGGCCGACAGCATTTCGACTCCCTTGGTTGCGAGGGCGAGGGGCTGCTCGGCTGCCGCCGGGCGTGCCTCGTGTAGTTCGTCGGCGAATTGCCGGCGGAAAAATGCCTCGCCGTGTTCCCAGGGCACCATGGGTGATTCGTTGGCCTTGCGCTGAAGGTACGCCGCGATAGTCGCGTGCAGCGCTCGTCTTAGTGGCAGGCCCCCGTTTGGGGGGTCTGGCAGATTGAGGACGTGGCCGTACTACCATCGGGCGGGGCAGTCCTGCCAGGTGCTCACCTGCGAGCGAGTGTTGCGGGCCAGTTGATAGCTCTCATGAGGCCTTCGCCTCCTTCTGCTCGGCTCGCCACTGTTGGAATTGTTCAGAAGCCACCATGGAGGTTGCTACCTGGATGGTTCCGGTTGTACACCATTGCGTCAATCGCCGGACTGCTGCGAGCAATTCCTCATCGACTTCGTACCGGATGCCGCTTGCAGTGGTGCGCCTGATCGACGGCACTTTCAGCTGTGGCTTGCCGGTATGGACCGGCAGATCAAAGGAGGCTTTTCGTCGATCGATCCTATCGGTAATCGAACGATTGTATCGGGCTTTCTATCGGGTTTTCCGATCCGACGCCCGCGCGCGCGTTCCTCATTGGTATGAGGTCTGGTTTTCGGACCACCCCCTAGGTTTGGGTGGTCCGAAGATCGGACAGGTCCGGAATTCGGACCTGTCTGGAGTTCTGTTTTTTGGACGGGTTGTGTTCCTAGTGGTCCGGTTTTCGGACCACTCATTTCGGCGGTCTGAAGGAAGTTGAGCTGATACCGCGACGGGCGCTTTCCGGTACCTTGTCGGGTACTGATCATCGCCCTCCGAGTGAGTTCATCAATCGCCGTGATGGTCGAGGAACTATCTTTGTTGAGCTTGCAAGGTCGCGGGCACTGGCTTCGACGACGAGTTTTCCGCTGAGCAGTGCTCGGCGGGTCAGCTCCAGGAGCACCCACAGCTCGGCGATGCGGTCGAGCGGCGACACGGTGGGTTTACCGTACTGCCGATAACAGATAGTCTGTGAGTCAGTTTTAGAGCCTGAATTCACTTCCGTTAAGAACTGGTCCGTCTCCCGTTGCTGCGGGCAGGGGGCGCCCCGGCTATTATTGGTCTGCTTGGCCTGTGCCATTGCTGCTCCTCGCCGCCGACATTTCGCTGGGTGGCTATCAGCTCATTTTGCCGCTTTTCGCTTTTAATTCTCGCGGCACTGTCAGCGTTTTTATGATAATAGTGCTTATCGCAGACGCCTGCAACTTCGTGGTAGGCTGTAGGACGCGGAGGAAGCGACCGAATGCCACCGGTCCACGCAGCAGCGGAGCAGCTAGCCCTATTTGATCTGGGAGTCGATCTCATGGCACTGAAGCGGGAACGTGATCAGCTGAACGGCCATGCCACGGCGGCCAATACCCGCCGGGCCCTGGACAGCGATTGGAGGCACTTCGCGACCTGGTGCCGGCGAGCGGGGCGGACGTCGCTGCCGGCGGCGGCCGAGACCGTCGAATTGTACCTGACGCATTGCGCGGCCAAGCTCGGCCACAAGACCAGCACGGTTCAACGGCGCGCCTGGTCCATCTCGCGGCAGCATCGCTCTGCGGGCGAGATCTCGCCGCTGGGCGATCAGGTGCGCGGCCTGCTGGCGGCGATCGCTCGCAAATTCGGCACTGCCCCGCAGCAGCCGGCGGCAGTCACACCGGAGGAGCTCCGCGCCATGTCGCTCGCGTGCGACGATTCGCCCAGGGGAATCCGCGATCGCGCCATCCTGGTGCTGGGTTTCGCAACAGGCTGCCGGCGGAGCGAGCTTGTTGCTCTGCGCATCCAGGACGTCACGGTAGCCGGCAAAGGTTTGGTTGTGAAGGTACGCCGGGCGAAGAACGATCAGACGGGGCGGGGCAGGGAAATTGGCGTTTTCCGCGGGCGCCGGGCCGAGACCTGCCCGGTGCGCACCTTGCGCGCCTGGCTGCGGCTTCGCGGTCCCTCGCCTGGCTTGCTGTTCGGACTCACAACGGGCGAATCGATCAACTACGTCGTACACCAGGCGGCGAAACGCGCGGGGCTCGATCCGGCGCGATACAGTGCGCACTCGCTACGGGCCGGCATGTGCACGACGGCGGTAGCCTCCGGGGCTCCGGAATCGATCGTGATGCGGCGTTCGGGTCATAAGAGCGCGTCCAGTTTCCAGCGCTACGTACGGCCGGCTGAAATGTTCGCGTCAGACCCTTTGGCGAAAGCGCTATAGCTTGATACGCTAACACCAGGGCGGGCCGGTGGTCGGCAACGCGACTCCGCGGCTGCTCCGCGTTTCGTTGCCGGTGGCTCCACCGGTCCTTTCCTTCTTTTCGGCCCATTTACCTGCCCCTTAACTGCTCTCGCTGCGGCGAGCGGCCGGGCGTGCGAAGCGCAGCGAGCATCGCCGGGCCAGCGCGGACGCAATCGCGCGCGGCCGCATCGCGGGCGTGCGCGTCCCGCGGTGAGGTCGACTGCGCGCCTGGCTGAGGCGGCGCGATCGCGGCGCCGGTGCGTGAGCAGGCGGGCAGGCATCGCCTGGCTGCCGGCGGACCGCGCGGACCGGGCGAGGATCGCATGCGGGGGCTTGCCAGCCTGCGCCCTGCGGATCGCGGGCCGCGCCGTAAGCAAAGACCGAAGCGCGGGACAGCGAGCTTGCGAGCTGGGCCCGGCGTGAGCACCTTGTCTTTCGGCGGCTGCAATTGTTAACCCTGTTGTGTCCGGGCCGATTAGGGTGTAGTTTGCGTGGTCTGTTTTTGCGAAAGGATGAGTTCCAAGGTCGCAACCCGGGTCTCGAGTTCTCGATTCTGTGCGGCAAGATCGTGCATAGCTTTAAGCTGTTTCTGCAGCTCGTTAAGCAGTAACGAATCCAGCATTTGGTACTTTATGCTCTCGATCTGTCCGTCGGCGGAGTGCGCGACCAGTTCCGGGAACACTTCAGCAACATCCTCGGCGATCAGACCGAATTCCATAGGCTGCGAGCCATCAGCGAAAGGCTTTTTGTAGCGGAAGGTGACAGGCCGGAGATTGAGGAGGCGGTGGCTGGCCTCACCCATGTCCTGTATATCTTCTTTGAACCGTCGTGCGGAGTTGACGGTCCCTAGCTGGCCATTCGAGTCGATTACGACTGGGACAACGTCATTGCTGCTTGTCGTAATGCCACGAACGCCAGCAGCGTAGAAAGAATTCTGTGTGGCAGGTGTTCCGATCCGGATAGTGCCACTATCGCCAGTTGTGCCTTGGCTGCCGATGTGGATGTTGTTGCTCCTGCTCGCCGAGACGTTAAACGCAGCGCCACTCCCGATTGCAATGTTGTTGTTCCCAGTCGTGTTGGTGGACAATGCTCCGACGCCTAAAGCCGTGTTGCTATACCCCGTGGTGTTGCCATTTAGCGATCGCGCACCAAAGGCCGTATTGCTGTCTCCGATGGTATTGTTCTGCAGCGCTTCGACGCCATCCGCCGTATTAGAGCTTCCGGTCGTGTTGCCGTTCAGCGCATAATATCCTGAAGCGGTGTTGCTGCCTCCACTGGTGTTGTTTTGCAGTGCGTCTTCACCGGTCGCAGTGTTGGCATTTCCTGTCGTATTACTGTTCAGCGCGTAAGAGCCCGACGCAGTGTTGGCACCCCCTGTTGTGTTGCTCTCCAATGCGTTGGCGCCGGTTGCGGTGTTGCTTGGCCCTGATGTGTTGTTCCGAAGCGCGTTGAACCCGTATGCAGTGTTGCTGCCTCCGGTCGTGTTGTTCTGCAAGCTTTGGGTTCCTACAGCGGTGTTACCGCTTCCTGTTGTGTTGTTCTCCAGCGTTTGCGCTCCGAACGCGGTGTTGAAGCCTCCGGTCGTGTTGTTCACGAAGCTTTGGTTCCCGAGCGCGGTGTTGGTGTTCAGGTCACCAACGGCAGCGTAATAGCCGTTAATGTCGATAATGACATCGGTGGGATTGCTCACAAACACATCGACCGAGCCGCTGCTGCCGGCCGGCACGATAGCTGCGTTCGCGATTATGAAGCCCTGCGGGGAATTTAATGTCGAGGCGTTCGGCTGTTGCTGTCCGGTTGGATAGACCGTGATGTACAGAAGCGGTCCCGGCGGGACAACTGTGATGTTGAACGAATAGGCCAGAGCGATGGAAGGAATCACACAAGTAGTGCTGGATTGAATCGGGAATGTTCTTCTAGTGCCGCCAGCCAGCGTTGGAGGCCCGAAATCGCCGTTGAAGCCCATGCCAGAGCGCGTATCAACGACACGGCAGGGAGGCATCGCCACGAACACTAAAAGGGTGGTTCCGCTGGCTGTGCCCATAGTTTGCGCACGAGCTGCCGCCGTTTCTTTAACAGCGTTTGAAGGCTGCCAGTAGATTGGTGCGGGCCAGTTTTTGACCGCTAACTGATTCTGCTTTGTTGTTGTCTCGGCATTCAGTAATAGGGGCAAAAGTAGAAGGGTGAAAAGACCACACAATACACGTGCACTCATTTTTCTCGCCTTTCACGGCCAGCCGTTCACGGTCCTTGAACGTGGGACAGAAGCTCTGAAGTCCGGCCGACTGACGGGCTGGACCGCGCGGAGGCCTGCCTTGTGGACTCCCCCCGGAGTATTGACTGCGACTAGGAAGGGCTTCCTGGGCGCATTCCACGATTCCACGCCTTCGTGATCTCGGAGATGCAGACCGAGTGGGCCATGCAACGGTTTCCGGTCGCAAGTGGAATTCGGGTTCGCCCCTATCATACGCGACTCTCACGTCAATGTGGGCGGATCAATTCGGATCTAGCAAGTCCAGATTAGGTTGGAGTATCGCCGCGGCGAGCGGCCGCGCGCGAGCGCCAGCGAGCGATGCGGGCCCGGCTTGAGCACCGATTCAGTGTCGGCCGCGATTGGTCTCCGAAGGCCTGCGAGCTGTGATATTCTCCGTAAACTCAAATTCGCCGATGGGAAAAAGGTCGTCTTTAGCGTAAGGGTGCTTCTCGTGGCACCGGCACTCCACTTCAACTGTTCTGTCAACAGGAAACGTTTCGCCGAGCGTGTCCTTTAGCGGTATGGCATGACCGCAGCTTTTGCACGTCACCGCATAAAGCTTCATGCGCCCCTAATTCTATCTGGTCGGATGGCAGGGGGAGCCGACCGTGGAAGTGATTTCGCTGCGGGGGTTGACGATTATGCGGCGCCGTCGTCGTTCATGCCGACTGCGCAGGCGCGAGGTGATTGCAGCCTGGTTTGTGGCCGGCTCCTGCAGGCGTGAGCTGCGCGAGGCACGTGGGGCAGTGGCCAGCTTGCGGCCGCAGCTGTACCGGCTGGCTGCCGAGTTCCTTCGTCAGTGCCTTCATGCCCTGTTTGAATTTGCCGGTCTTCGGGTCGCGGCGCTTCATTGATTCACGGTAGCGTGGATCCGGACAATTCGGACAGGTGTCGAAATGGTGTCCTGATGGCTTAAATTGAGGGCGCCGGGGTTTCCGCCTGCAGGTCGCGTAGCAGACGCGTCAGGGCTTTTTGGTAGGCGTCATGGTCCTTCCAACCCGAGAAGTCGCCGATGTGCCGCTGCCGGCGGAGGTCGGCTGCCCAGGGGGCGGGTGCGGTCATCACCGCGTTATCGATTCGGATTGGAAACAGCACGAGTCGCTTCTCGCGCCTTTCGCGCTCCCACGCCGCGTTTACTTCGCGCTCCACCCAGGCGCTCTGGATCGATGCCCTGGACAGGATGATCATTACTTTGTCATAGAGGCGGATTGACTCTTCAATGCGCTCCTGGAACCGGTCGCCAATTTTCAGGTCCTCGGGAGCAAACCAGACGCGTAAGCCGCTAGCTTGCAAATCGACGTGCAATCGTTGGGCGAAAGCGCCATTTTTGGTGGAGTAGCTGATGAAACAGGAGTAAAACTCGATCGGGTTCGAAACAAGCGAGCGTGCATACGTGATGAATTGTTCGGGCACGCCACAGCCGCGGAGAAAAACTTCCGGGATCTTGCCTTGAGACATGTAGAATGTATCGATGCTAATGGGAGACGGACCCTCATGAATTACCGTTTGAAGTTCCTTGGCCGTACTGAGGTTGACGGCGGCGAAGTTGGTTAATCGAAGTCTCGCCTGGCTGAAGTTTGTTTCAAAGAAGTTCGCTCCAAAGAAATTCGTCATAAACAGGTTTGCATTGAAGAGGGTCGCCTTAGAGAGATTAGCTAGGAGGAGGTTCGCTGCGTAGAGGTGCGCGTCGTTGAGGACCGCTTCGCTGAGATCCGCGTAATTGAGGACCGCTTCGCTGAGATCCGAGTGACTGAGGTTAGCTTCGTCAAGCTCAGCGTCGGTGAGGTCCGCGCCCGAGAGGTTCGCCCCGCTGAGGTCGGCGCCGCAGAGGTTTGCGCCGCTGAGGTTTGCCCCGCTGAGGTTCGCGTCTCGGAGGTCGGCATCCTGGGCGTTCGCCTCGCACAGATTCGCTCCGCCGAGCTTTGCGCGACGGAGCTTCGCCTCACGGAGGTCCGCAGCTGTGTCCACGTGTTTAAAGAGCCAAGTGTGCCAGGCGCTTACTCCCTCTTTGAGTTTTGCGAAGTGTACCGGATTTGCCATGCAACGTCCTCCAGTGGCTATGGAATTCGCTTGCGTCCCCATCATACGCTTTCGACACCTTACCGGCCGGTGTGTGGGCGGCAGTGAGCCTGCGCGCTTCCCGCGTCCTGCCGCGGCCTGGACACGCACAAACCGCCCGCCGTCGGAAAATTTCGTGGCTGGCGGCATACTCCCAGAGGAATACATGGTGGTATCCCATGCGCGCGATCCGCAGGGCGGGGCGGCGCCTGGCTGTCGGCGCCGTCCCGGAGTTGCTGACTAATCCACTTCACCGCCCCACTCGCCGGTGCACTGCTTCACGAAGGCGCAATGCTTTTTGCTGCAAAGGAATGACGAGCGGCGGGGCGGATAGATGCCGCTCTGCATTCCTTCGGCGGCGATCTGGTAAAGCGAATTCGCGTACAGCCGCTGTTGTGCATCGACCATGAGCGTGTGCTGGTCGACGGCGACCGTTGCGGCTTTCGTGATCGTCCACAAGCGGCCGATCTGCCGGCACGCGAGCATCGCGTACGTGGTCAGTTGCAGGGCGTGGTCGGGTTTCAAACTGCCGGATTTCTTCGACGCGGTTTTGAAGTCGTGGACGATTCCCTCGGCGGTGATGACGTCGGCGATGGCGTGCACCGGGACGCCGCCGATCAAGCCGGTAAGCGGCACTTCGACGGCGGGCTTGCCTTCCCAGGTCGCGGGGTAAAGCTCGGGCTCGATCTTGCGCAGCCAGGCCGACAGCATCTCGACTCCCTTGCTCGCGAGGGCGAGGGGCTGCTCGTCTGCCGCCAGTCGTGCCTCGTGTAGTTCTTCCTGGAATTGCCGGCGGAAAAATGCCTCGCCATGTTCCCAGGGCACCATAGGCGATTCGTTGGCCTTGCGCTGAAGGTACGCCGCTATGGTGGCGTGCAATGCTCGCCCTAGTGCCAGGCCCCCGTTTGGGGGGTCTGGCAGGTTGAGGACGTGGCCGTAATACCATCGGGCGGGGCAGTCCTGCCAGGTGCTCACCTGCGAGGGTGAGAGCGCATGGTTGGATGCCAGGGCTCGGGCGGGCGTGCTCAATAATGGGTTGGTTACGTCCGCCTGGGCTGCGAGTGTTGCGGGCCAGTTGATAGCGCTCATGCCTGGGCCGCTTTCTGCCGTGCGTGCTGCTCGGCTAGCTGTGCCTGGAATTGTTCGCTCGATACCATCCAGGTCGCTTCCTGAATCGTTCCGGTGGTCCACCATTGCGCAAGCCGCCGGACTGCGGTGAGTAGTTCCTGGTCCACCTGATAGCGGATTCCGCTTGCGGTGGTGGGGCTGATTTCTACTACCTTGCGTGGCGGTTTGCGCGATCGGTGCGGGGCGCAAGTCTGGCCTTTGTAGTTGCTGCACTTTTCGCCTGGCTGTGCGTGGCAGTCGGGGCATGCGGTGTTCAGGCGGTCGTTCTGCTTTGCCGGCGGCGCGGCCGCCGCTGGCTCGGCGGCGGCTTTCTCCCCGGCTTCGCGCTGGGCGAGCTCGGCGCGGTAGGCTTCGAGCTTTCGCTCGGATGCTTCCAGTTTGCGAATGTTGGCTTCGCTTCCTGGCCGCGCTTCATGGCTGTGGATGGTCGCTTCGATTTTGCCGATCATCGCCATAATTTGGTGCCTGGACAGCTTGCTCATTGGCGGCCGCCTTTGCCTGCGCTCTGGATGTACATCGTCGTTGCGATCGCGCGGACGTCTGCGGCCGTCCAGGGAAGGCTGAACCCAAGCTGGTCCGCTCGCTTGGTCGAGTCCTGGCATGCCAGCACTGCCGCAATGATGTGATCCGAGAATTGCTGTGCCGCGACTGCGATACCGGCGGCGCGGGTATCCTGGCCATTGCTGGCCTTCACCGGCGCTGGTGCGGGCGCTGGCTCTGGCGCGGGCCGCTCTGCATCGCGGCGGGCGCGCCTGGCTGCTTCCTCCTTCTCCGCAATCAAGTCGTCCTGGTGCGGTTCGCCGGCCGGCATGCCGGTCTCGTCGTCGATGCGCTCAACTTCCCACTGCACCCGCTTACGCGATCCGCTTCGGATCTCGCGCTTGCAGATTGCAACGCTGTCGCCTGCCTTCGCTCCACTCTTGCGGATGAGGGCGTCAACGTCGGGGTCCATCCACGCTACGCGGGTATGGCCGTCGAATCCCCACATGAATTGATCGCCCCACTTACCAGGGCTCAATTCGCCCTGGTCGTAATCGAGCATCAGTATCACTGGCTCATTCACCGGGAAGAGAACCTTCTCCCGCTGGGGTCTCCCGCTGCCGTTCGAGGGGTTAGTTTCACGTGCCACATGGTTGCTGTTCATGTCGTACCTTTCTGCGGCGGAGCCGCTTAGATCCGAAATCCGGAATCTTCCCAGCCGCCGCCAAACTGCCACGGCCGGGCGGGTTTTTTGCGCTGACCCGCCAGCACGAGGTTTTACGGCTGGAGTCGCCAGGCCCCGCACAAGCGCCGGCTGAAATGTGAACAGAGATCGCGCGCAGCGCGTTCCTTAACAGGCGGTGCTTGTGTGGGTGGCGCGTAAGCCGTCGTGCTGGTGTGGCGGGTCAGCAGCAAAAAACCCGGCTGGCGGTGGCTTCCGATTGAGCACAAGGCGGAGCCTTGCTGCGCGCCGCTGAAGCAAGCTGCCAGCCGCGCGTTGCTTCCCCGCCGATTTCAGACATGAGTGGCAACGCGCGGGTGGCTCGCAGCGCAAGCGGCACAGTCGGGAAGCAGCGCTACCGATCGATGGGTTTGAGCGCGGCGAGGATGGCGACCGCGCCACGCTCGCCCAAGGCCGCGCTGTTGCCGCTCACAGCGCGCCGTACCGCTGCCTGCGTAGCGCCAGATCGGATGGCCGGCTGACCTGGTGCGGTGATGAGGCAGGGCGGCGGCGCGCGGGACCGTTTGCTCTACACAATCCGGAGTGAACCGGAGTTATCGCTTATGGCGAGCTCCCCATAACCGATATTGTGCTGAGCAGAGAATAATGTGCAGCACGGCCCCACCGATGAGAAGCATGGAACTTTCCCCAGCCAAATCTCCTTCGCATAATCTGAGTCTTTTCATTCGTCGCGCCATCCTATTTGGCAGCCTTCCCCGGAGACACAACATTTCCAGACAATATGGGATTGATCGTTGGCTGTTCGCGTTGCGCGAACACGGGACGGAAAGTCTATGGCACGATTTGCTACGGGGTCGGTGACCTCCAGAGATGGTACTAGGATTGGGTACCGGCGAGCTGGTCAGGGCCTGCCGGTCATTCTGCTGCACGGCGGCATGCAAGGCGCACAACATCTTACGCTTCTTGCAGAGGGTCTGGTTGACTCGTTTGCCGTATATATTCCCGACCGGCGCGGCCGTGGGCTCAGCGACGCACCTTACGAGATTTGCGCCGGCCTCTCCAAACAGTGTGAAGACCTTGAAGCACTGCTTTTGGAAAGCGGGGCGCATCGTGTTTTCGGGTTGAGTTCGGGGGGAATCATCGCCATCCATGGCGCGCTTCGGATCCCCGCCATTCAGAAGGTCGCAGTCTACGAGCCGGCCCTTTCCATGCACGGATCATCACCAACCCATTGGCTTGACCGCTACGAACGGGAAATTCAGCAACGCAGATTGGCGGCCGCGCTCGTGACTGCCTTGAAGGGCATCCAGATTTCCCGGTTCTTCGAATACATGCCGCGGTGGGTGCTTGTTCCATTGCTGAAGTTTGCTATTAGACATCACCCGGTCAATGCCGGCGACATACCATTGGAACTACTGATTCCCACAATGAAGTGCGATGTGCGCCTCGTTCTGGAGACAGAGGATACGGTGCCGGCTTTTGCCAATCTGCAGGCGGACGCATTGCTGCTCGGTGGCAGCAAAGGGCCTGCTTATTTGCAGTGTGCCCTGGATGCATTGGAGCGAACCCTGCCTCATGCCAGAAGGGTGGTTCTCCGTGGCCTCGATCATCTTGGCCCAAGCAACGAAGGCAACCCGAATCGTGTAGCCAAGGAGTTGAGACGTTTCTTCATCGAACCGTCTTCGGCGCGAGAGGAAGCTCGTCCTTGAGGGAACCGGCGTATCGCACAAACCGAGCGGTCGCCTGACCTGGTGCGGTGATGAGGCAGGTTGGCGGCGCGCGGGACCGTTTGCACGCGGACGCGGAAAGCGACAGCATCGCGTCACGTGTCGGCATCGCGTGTCGCAACATCCTCTATTTGGGCTAGAGCAGGCGAACTGAGAATCCCGTCACTTGTCGGAATTGTCGAGAATGGAGCCATGGAGCCTGACAAAACAGGTGAAATACAGGGGTCGCGAAACTGCGGCCGCTTCGTCCGCGGGCAATCGGGCAACCCTGCCGGCCGTCCTCGAGGCGCCAGGAACAAAGCCACCGCGGCCGCTCTCGAGCTGCTCGACGGCGCCAGTGAGGACGTCGTAAAACGGGTGGTCGAAATGGCCAAGGATGGCGATCGCGTCTGCCTGCGCCTGGTGCTCGATCGCGTGATTCCCACTCGGCGGGATCGCGTCGTCGAACTCGATGGGCTCAGGCGGATCCGGACCGCCGCCGAGGTGATCGACGCTGCCGATCTGATCATTCGTCGCGCGGCAGCCGGCGACATCTCGATCGAGGAAGCCCGCGGCTACCTCGCGATGCTGGAGGTCCAGCGCAAGGCGATCGAGACATCGGAAATCGCGGTCAGGCTCGAAGCTCTGGAATCGCAGCTCGGCGGACCGCAGGACCTGGATCCGCGGCGGAGGGTTGGGAGGTAGGTCTTATGGCGTCGCGACTACTGCGGCTGGTGTCGGATCTCGAAGCGCGGCACGAAGAACGGAAACAGGCCTTGAGCGGCGTGCCCATTGCTATCGCCTGGTGCGAGTCGGAGCTCATCTCGGAAGCCGTCGAATTGGGCCCGGGTGAGCACATCGCGGCCGATCATCACATCGTGGAGCCTGAAAGCGATCTGCCGGCACGCTGGCGGACCGTCGAACGCATTTCAACAACTCCGGGCGATCTCGGTTGGATCTACGATGCTGCCGGTCAACGCGTGGGGGAGGTGGTCAGCGATCGCGGGGGCCTGGTGGAGTTCAAGCTCTGGGAGCACTCGACCATTACGCCGGCAATTGCTCAAGCTCCGAAAGTGCGCCGTGCTTCGCGCGGTGCAAAGCGCGCCGCATCACAAGAGCAGACCGGCACTCCGCAAGCGACGGATGAAGGGTGAGTACCTTGGACGGCCGCGGCCGCGATCGCGCGGGCTCTTCGACGCGATAGCCATCGAGCCAGGCGTGCAGCGCTTCGCGTTCCTCGCTGGTGAACAGGTCGGCGCCGGTGAGCTGCAGCGCTTCAATGAGCTCGTCGACGTGACAATCCGCTAATCGCTTGTGGCCGGCCAGGGCGTTGCACAGATGTGGCTGGCTGCAGCCGGCCAGCTCGGCGGCGCGTTCCTGCGTGAGCTGGTGGGTGTTGATGAGGCGGCGGACGTGTTGCAACACTGCGGCTCTGAGCATTGTGAGATTTAGCATGGTGCGAAAGATGCCCCTACCGAAACAGGCTGTAACAGGTGTCGCGCCTGCCTCGGGAGTGGTTCCTGCAAATCGCCTGCCGTCGTGATTGCCCCAGGGCTGGCCGCGGCCAACGGAACCGGGCCAGCCTTAGCGTCGGTTACGCGGGCATAGCTTCGCAACCTCCTCGGCCATGGGAGCGCAAACGAACGATGAATTGGTCGCGTTAAAAATACTTCTTGGTGAAGTCGTCGGTATCTGCAACCAACTGTGCCAGAGTCCCTACCAGCCAATCCAGGCGTGGAGGCATGAGTTGGTCGTCGATTTTAGCGTTTAGGCCCGGCATCTTCCAGTCTGCCGCCGCAGTATCGAAAGCGTATATGACTCGACCCGGCGCGGCGCGGTGGGCGAGCACATTTCTGGCATTCTTCCACTCAACAAACCTCGGATCGTCTAGCAGATTGTTCAGGCTCGCCGTTACGGTTTCGAGAGGGAAGTGCTTGCTAAAAGCCTCGGCGGTGGAATCCAAAGAAATCTTCCTGGGCGTAGTGGTGAGGAAGAAAGCCGTCGGCTGAAGATACGCGGCGGCGAAATACAGAAGGTAGCTGAAGCTATCCACCGCAGCGAGTCCGGATACGAAGAAACCGAACAGCTGCCGCTCTTGCAAATATCGGTCCTCTGGCACCGGCGCGTCTCCGAGGTCACGAACGCTGTTGGTGAATTCTTTGCAGTAATCCGCACAGGCCCGGAGCCGGTAGCGGACGCCATTCTGACCTCCGCCGACGTGGTCCCACTGTGCGGCGGATGGCGCTTGTGCAGACGGGTGAATCTTTGCAGCGAGGCGTTGACTGATGGTCTCAAACAAGGCATCCGGGAAGCCGCTCGGTAATATGAGCCGCTGTACGTTGGGAGGTGGGTTTGTAGACACGTGAAGCGATGTTATCGCGCTTGGACAGCAAACAAGAAGGCCGTTCTCAGGCCCGGTCAAGAACTATCGGCAACGAGGGGCAAATCCGGGTCATACACAAGGGCCGGGCGATGGGAAGAAAGATTGATTACCATGCTGCCGCAGGCCGCCGCGGAGCGTAGCAGAGTGGCCAGACGCGGCGACGGGCCTGGCCTTCGCGTGCGGGCCAGCCTGGCGCCCGCTTGCCGCGGATCGCCAGCGCGCGCGCCTGCTGTGGAGGGCATCGCCAACCGGCCGCCTGCGAGCATCGCGAGCCTGCAGGCGGCGGCGGTGCCCACGACCGGACCGCCTGGGTCGCGCGTCGCCGGTCGACAGAGCGCCTTGCTGGTCGTGGCGCAACTGGCCCAAGCCGGCGAGCCTGCGAGACAGCGGAAGCCCGTTGAGCCCATTGCCTTGGTCAGTGCTGCCGAGCCGATCCGATCGCTCTGCCTCGGATCATTTAATTGGACGCTCGTTCGTGCTTGTCGACGCCGCGTGCGTGCGCCAATGATTACGGTCTGAGGTCGTCCGCTCCAATTATTGAAGCGCTATACGACTGGACAAGTATGAAGAATCTCTTTAGGACCACGGGCATGTTGGGCGCTGAGACGTACACGAGCACGTGATATCGGTCTTCTGGGATTTGAGGAATGCGAATTTGGAAGCTGCCCAGGTTCACCGTTATTCCACGCCAGATTGGGAGGTGCTCGTGAGAGCCCCCGTACGTCAGTGCAAGACTCGTAAACTTTTCGCTCAGTTCTTTGTAGTAGGAAAACAGTGGACGAGGTGGAACTGTGAACTGGCCGTGAGCATTTATCGTGAGCCGGCTGTCGATCCCCACGGTCACGTAAGCGTACTCTGCTGTATGTTGAGATTCATTTTCGACGTGAAGGTCCAATTGAGCAACGGAATACCCATACATTGAATAGGGGACACATTGGGTCAGGGAGAGTGTGACCCGCAAATCCGGGCCTTGCATTCTATGAGCGACGTCCCGGACCTCGTAATCTTCCATCGGAACGGACTTTAATTCGAACCGCTTGTAATAGCGATGATCCTTAGCCATGTGTGGCGCTTTGAGGCTTTGCGGGATCGAGACCACGATGGCGATGTTACCCGGACTCCGGTCATTCAGGTCTATAGCGTGGATGCGGACACCCTCGATGCGTGGACGAATGTTTCCGTCGATCACGTTCTCGAGCCATTCCCGGGTTATAGGTCCGCGCGGGTCGTATCCTTTGTCAATTGCCGTAGGTACGTTGTTGTCCTCCACCATTCCATAGATGATCGTTCCACCGGCCGAGTTTGCGAAAGAGGATACGTCCTTACTCAGCTCGTCGATTCTTTTTGAGTCGCGCTGGAGCGCGTCGCATCGCTTGTAGTCCAACTCTAGCGATTCGCTCACAGCCGACGAGATCAGAGACTTCAGATCGGCCTCATCCCATTTCCACGGTGCTTTGGCCATTTGTTGTTGTTCCGGTGATTCGTTATCTCCGGATCGGTGTTTCACGTGCGTCCGTGAGCCGTGCCTCCTACATAGGCTGCGGGACGGCGAGCGATGTAGGCGCCCGCCGCGGCCCCGCAAAGATACCGGGAGCGACCCGGCAACCGATGATCATACTACTCTCGCGGGTAAGTCGTTTCACGCCGGGTTGGCATTTCCAGCTACGGAATGTTTTCACATGTAAACTAATTCGCAGGTCTAGATATGGCTATCGACGACCCTGCAGAGGTCCTCATCAGATACGAGAGGGAGGAACAAGCCGAAAAGGATTCTCTTCCCAGAAAGCTGTTGGAATACGGCTTGTCGGGGCTAATCGTGACCGAGCTGGTCGGATCGATGGCCCCCGTTGCTCATATCCTGACGAAAGTCTTGGGGGTATTTTCTACACGTCGGGAACGAGGCCTGCTCAAGATCTGCGAGGCACTGCACGCGGAGTTAGAGCGAATTAAGGTTCCTGATCCCAAGTATTTTGAGTCGGAAGAGTTTTGCACGCTCTTTTTTCTGCTTTTGGAGAAGGTCCATCTCATTAGCGATGAAGAGAAGTTCCGGCGTTTCGGAGTTGCTTTGGCAAATAGCGGCACTGGCGATTTCGAGTACGAGGAGAAAGAGGATTTCGTTCGTATTCTCCGCGATCTAAGCATGAAGGATCTGCGCATCTTGAATGACAAACGGTTAAGCGGCTGGAAGCCCCACCTTGAAGAGATTCATTATGAAGTTGAAGAGCTTAGCAGCTTGTCAAGGCTCGTCGGAATGGGGCTAGTTTTTGAAAACTTTCGCGGGAGTCGCATGTTTATGGGTGTCACGCCAGCCCCGAAGCCAACCTACTCTCGATCGCCGTTCGGTGGTAGATTCCTTGAGTTCATTACGGATCGCACCAGCCAGCCTGCCGAGCCCGAATCCGCCAGGTAGCGGCGAGCCTGGCGCGCTTGAGCGGGCCAGGCGCAGGCGCGGCACGCGGACCGCTGCGCGGGTCGCGGGCCTGAACGCCATCGCGTCGCGAAGCGTCGCGCACGGGTCGTGTGTCCACGCGTGACTAGCCGGCGCTGAGCATCGCGAGGCGACGCAGCCGACGCGCGCGGCTCCAGCGGTCCTGTGCGGAAAGCCCCCTATTCGGGGGGCTGGTGGCCGAGGGCGGCTTCCTCATCGCGCCAGGTCAGATATTCACTGCGGCACTTATCACAGAGCGCTTTCACTCCGTAGAGCTGAAGCATTGCCGGATCACAAAAGCAGGTGGTTCCGGTGGATGTGGTTTCGATCAGCGCGTTCATGCCGTTTCGGACGGCGGCCGCTTTTGCCGCCGATGGCTGCTTTAGAACGCGCGATCGAAACCCTTCACCAGGAGCGCTCAGGTGTGTCGCCGGCATTGCTTCGGCTCGGAGGCGCCGGAATGCTGAGGCGGTATCGGCGGGAATCGCGCGACACAATACCGGCGCGTGTCGCTGTCTTCGGAACGCCGCGGCGAAGGCTGGCCGGTGTTCAACGCCCGCTGCAGGCCGCGGCTTGGATCCTGCGCGCATGCCGTACCGCTGGCCGGATTGCGGAGCGGTCGTGTTCGGCGATTGCTGCTGCCGGCCGGTGCGGCGGCGTGCGCCCTTTGAACAGCGTGGCGCTACTGTGTGCGGAGAATCGTAACGCCGGCGGCCATGGTCGCGCCGGGCGTGCCGTTCGCATACGTCGCGGTGAGGTCGTCTGGCGGCAGCTGGTGCAGCGTGACCGTGGTGAGGTCGAAGGTGGCGGTGTTGGGATACTTCCAGGGACTCTCGAGTAAAAACTCAGAGCCCTTGCCGGTGTTGTCTACGATGCGGTGCTGACCGCTGGGTGTCTCAACGAGATAGAGAGCCATGGCGACAGTGTCGCAATTGTCGGGGTCGTTGGCGATGGCTCAGACGCCGATCGCGGCCGCCGCCACGGGATCGGCGCGCTGGGCTTCCCGGATCGCCTGGTCGATCAGCGCCCAGGTTGCCGGCGACGATTGCCTGAGATTGTTCAGCCGGGCTGCGAGCGCGGCCGCGGAGCTCGCCAGCTCGTGCGCCTCCAGCAGCACGGTTTCGATCATTTGCTTCTGGCCTGGCGTTTTGGTGCGGCTGAATAGTTGCAGCATCGCTTCGGCTGCCGCGGCGGTTTCGGCGTACGTCGACATGAGGGTCTCGGGGGTCAGCATGGCTTATTTTCCGCGTTTTTTTCCGATTCCGCCATCCTTGGCGGCAATTGGCGCGATCGTGTCGGCATTGTCGAGATCCTGCCGGAATACCTTCAGCATTCCATCCCGGACAAAGCGGATCCGCCCCTCGTGCGCAAGTCGCCGAATGCGTGTCTGGCTGATGCCGGAGTACTCGGCGGCTTCCTCGATCGATAGCCAGGGCTTCCACTGGCGGCCATCGTGGCGGGCGATGGCGCGGGCCATGAGCTCGAGAATTCCGGTTACCTGGTCGAGCGGCTTGGGTGGGGGCAGGGCAGGCTGCGGGATCAGTTCCACGGTGGGCGTTATGGTCTGTTTGAGCGCGTCGACTTCATCGGGAGGGTACACCGGCTCGGGCTTCTTGCCGGGGCGCTCCCGTGGCCTCGTTGTGAGTTTCCCGGCGGCAGCCATTCTCTCAATGGTGCGTTCCGAGGTCGCCAGCGCGGCGGCGGCTTGCTTCTTCGTTAACCAGTGATCAAACATGGCGGTGGCCGGCCGCTTCGGCTGTTAATGCCAGGGCGCGAACGCCGGCGGATTTCGAGGAGGCGTGTCTCTTACGTTCCGCTCTCGTCCAGAGCTTCGAGCAGTTCGAGCAGGCGGCGGTCATGTGCCGCTGCGCTCGATGGTGGTTTGCGGATGCTCACGGAAGTAGCGGTCGAGCGCGCGCCACGTGTTTCCGTTCGGGTCGCAGACGGGAGAAACGCACCAGAGGAGCCGTGCTGCTGTTTGAAAAGCGCTATCTCGGGCGCACACAGGGCACGTGCGAGCTCGGGGCCAGTGGCTGGTATCGAGAGGAGGGAAGTTAACAGGAGCGGTATCTCCCCGTAAAGGCTGCAGCTCCACAGCGGCTCCGGCCAGCACAGCGTCCCGACGGGTACGACGTGGGCGCGCGCCATCCGCATCGGTACTCCCGAGCGGTGCGGCACCAGCAGATAACCGGTCAACTCGGCGGGCGTTGTTTTCGTGATCCGGAACACGGCGCCGCCGAAGTTCGGGTGAGCGTCCGGTTTGAGCTGCACGATTTCGTTGGGCTTGGGTTGGGGCGTTCCGGCCAGTTGTTCCTGGATCTCGCCCAGTTGTCTTTGCAGTTCCCTCAGCGCGGCCGCCGTTGCCTTTGGGTCCATTTGGGGGCGATCGGCGGCTCATGGCACTCTCTTCACGCCTAATGTTAGGGCTTGCGTAAGGTCACGCGCGAAGGTTTTGCCTCCGGAGATGGCGCGGAGTTCGGCGCGCCGGGCTGCAAGCGCCTGCGGCTGGATCCCGTGAACCCGTTGGAGTGCGACCGTGACGTACCACTCGTATTTCTCTCCCGCTTTGGTGCCATCTTTCATCAGTTCGTGGATCAGCACCTCGGCAGTCCACGGCGCCGCGGCCGTGATGATGCGTGCGAGGACCTTGTCGTCTGGCACGTGCGGAACTTCGCCTTTTGCGCGGTTATAAGGGCCTTTCTTGGCTTGGTATCCGAAGATCCACGAGCGGGCGCCGGCCAGTTCCTGCGGAGTGAAGTCCTGTGGCTTCGCGCGCAGCACGCGGCCGATCAGCTCAGTTTCATTGGGTGGGATTGTCGTCGATCGATGATCTATAGAATCGTAATCGATATCGACGGCGGAGTCGGCTTCGCAAGGCCGTTTGTTTTCAGTCGGGGGTGGCTCTTGAAAGAGGCCAGGGTGGCCTCTTTCGGGGGCCACCTGTGGCTCCGTAGAAAGGCCAGGGGTGGCCTCTTTCGAATGTGGGGGTGGCCTCTTTAGAAGGCCACCCATCGATGTAGTGGCGAAGACGTTGACGAGATAGGCCGCGGCCGCGGTGGAGGTGCCTTCGCGCACGGTAATGTAGCGCCGGGCGGTGAGGCTGTCGAGGGCGCGCTGGATGGCGGCGCGGCCCACTTTTGTCTTACGGCTCAATGCTCTAGAGCTAATGCGTATAACCGGCTCCGGGAGGTCCTGGGTATCCGCCATGAGCTGCAGGAGGACGCGGAGCTCGGCTTCTTTGAGTACGGGGGCCAGCTCGGCGATGCGGTCGAGCGGCGACACGGTGGGTTTACCGTACTGCCGATAACAGATATTATGTAAACTAACAGGGTAGTGGGTCAGTTTTGATCCACTACCACTTAAAGGGGTGGGAGAAATTCGCCTGTGGCCGCAGCACCGATCAGAATCGTTCCTCTGCTGGGTTAGCATGGTCCGTTAATGCTTCCTTGCACCAGCGCTCGAGTATTGTCCTGATCATGTCACGGGCAGCGTCAAGCGTCAGTTTCGCTTCGTCAACTCCAGTCCGGATGGTGCCGTGGCGCGCTTCTAAACGAAGAGCCTTGAAGCTGTTAGCAGTGTTTTTGAAGGCTTTAATCTGTCCATCCTGAACCCAGTTCTTGCCGATCAAACCCTTCTCTCCGCCATGGGCGTCCTCGGCCGTTTCCAGCACCAGATACAGTCCGCGCCAATCAAGCCGCAACGAGCCGAATAGATAAAGCGCCCTATCGAGATATTTGTCGCCATCTGCTGCTTCGAGCATTTGTTCACCAATCGGCTTCTGGGGTGCGCTGATCAACGAAGGTTCACCAGATCTCACTACGCTCGCAGCGCACCAAACCCGAGATCTTCCCCTAGCTGAAGAAGCGACGTTTATAAACAAACGCATCGGTACCCCTGGTTCGGCTTTGCATCCCATACCTCCGATAAGCAAGTTCTCGTGATTTCCGTGCACGATTTGCGCGATAGCATTAAGCTTAGCCAGCAACTCCTCCGCTGCGTCGAGTGCGGCACGCGACTCACTCGCGTCGAAAGGCAGATTCATTATCAAGTGCATTCTGCCGTTTTCTTGCCTGATGATCTTGACTTCATCACCAAATATTTGGGCAACGCCGTCAATGTCGAAGTCTTCGCCATCCAGGCGAAAATGCCATTCGTTGGTGTGCATGCCCTAAGTATTTCAATCGCTGCGGCATGAGTGTACTTAACTGTACTTGGCGCCATCTGGGTCACCAGATCGCTCGCCAGTTCTCTTATCGATCCGATCAGAATTAAATTTCCTGTACCTTCAATTACCTGCAGGAAACGGGCGTGCAATCCATTGACCTGTGCCCCGTATCCTCTAAGCAGAGAGTGAATGTACCTTCGTGGGCCCACGACCCTTCACCTCCTCTTAAGCGGGCTGCCGCTGGCTGGATACGCTGGCCCAAGGTCGGTATCCGGCGCGTCCAGCGCGTCAACTTGGCAGGGTAGCTACCCTCGGCGGACCAGGGAGTCCGCAAACCTCATCGCGCCTTTCTTCGGATGTATCTCCGCCCAGGTGCAGCGGAATTCGAAGAGAGCGCGTCGAGGGTCAACTTTCCAAGGCCGTAGTGTCCCTACCGCCACCCACGCCACAAGTCCGCCACGTTACAATATGGAGAAAACCGTAATTCTCGCAAGACCCAGACCTTGAGAGACCACGTACATAGAAGGAAGGCCGCGTGAAGCCCACCGATACTCGCAATCCCGACTATTTCCATCGTGTCGTCGATTGCCAATGGGCCTGCCCCGCGCACACCAACGTCCCGGAGTACATCCGGTTGATCGCGCAAGGCAGGTACACCGATTCTTACATGCTCAACCGGAAATCCAACGTGTTTCCGGGTATTCTTGGCCGCACCTGCGACCGTCCCTGCGAGCCCGCCTGCCGCCGCGAGCGCGTTGACGGCAAGCCCGTCGCCATCTGCCGCCTCAAGCGCGTTGCAGCCGACTTGCGAGACGACGACATCACCGCCCTGCTCCCCGAAGTCCCCAGGCAAAAAAACGGAAAGCGTATCGCCTGTATCGGCGCTGGACCCGCCTCGCTGACGGTCGCGAACGACCTCATGCCGCTCGGCTACGAAGTCACCATCTTCGAAAAGTTCGACAAGCCCGGCGGCTTGATGCGTACTAACATCCCGTCATTCCGCCTGCCCGAGTCGGTCCTCACCGACGAGATCGACATGATCCTCAACATGGGCGTCGACATCCGTTACAACACGCCTATCGAGAGCATGAAGGCCCTCCTCGACCAGAATTACGACGCGGTCTTCGTCGGCAGCGGCGCCCCGCGCGGCAAGGAACTCGACATCCCCGGACGTCACGACATCGACGATCACATCTTCATCGGAATCGACTGGCTGCAATCCATCGCTTTCGGCCACGTCGATAAAATCGGCGAGCGCGTGCTCATCATCGGCGTCGGCAACACCGCCATGGACTGCTGCCGTTCCTCGCGACGCCTTGGCGGCAAGGACATCAAAGTGATGGCGCGCCGTCCCCGCAAGTTCTTCAAGGCCTCGCCCTGGGAACTCGAAGACGCCGAAGAAGAAGGAATCGACATCGTCATCAATCACGCGCCCAAGCGCTTCGTGATTGAAAACGGCAAGCTCACCGGCATGGAATTCGAGCGCCTCGAGTGGGACGCCGATGCCAAGCGCTCCAAAACGATCGACACGATCATCCTCCCATGCGACGACGTCATCCTCGCCATCGGCCAGGAAAACGCCTTTCCCTGGATCGAACGCGGCCTCGGCATCGAATTCGACAAGTGGGAAGCGCCCGTTGTCGACACGAAGACTTATCAGTCCACGCGCCCCGGAGTCTTCTTTGGAGGCGACTCCGCTTTCGGACCCAAGAACATCATCTGGGCTGTCGAGCACGGCCACCAGGCAGCAATCTCGATCCACAATCACTGTCACGGCATCCCAATAACCGAACGCCCGGCCGACGGCATGAATCTCGTCAGCCAGAAGATGGGCCTGAGCGAGTGGAGCTATCACAACGACTACAACCCGGCGACACGTCAGAAGATGACGCACGTCGATCTCGTCGAGCGTTTCAGCAAGCTGACCATTGAAGTCGAGCTCGGCTTTAACGCCGAACAAACCGCGCGCGAAGTGCAGCGCTGCCTGAACTGCGACATCGAAACGGTCTTCTTTGAAGGTAAATGCATTGAGTGCGACGCTTGCATCGACGTCTGCCCGGTCCAGTGCCTCACCATCACGCGTGACGGCGAAGAATCCGACATACGCCAACGCCTCTCCGCGCCGGCCATCAATGCCGACCAGGCGCTCTACGCCTCTGGACCTTTGAAACAGACGGGCCGATTAATGGTGAAAGACGAAGACGTCTGCGTTCACTGCGGCCTCTGCGCCGAGCGCTGCCCGACCTTCGCCTGGGATATGCAGAAATTCGAAGTTCTGATTCAACAAGCAGGGAGTGAAGCCTCATGTCTGGCAACGGCGTAAACGATTTCGCCATCAAGCTGGCCAACGTGAACGGCACCGGTTCGGCCAGCGCCAACGGTCTGCTGATGCAGGCTATGTTTCGCATGGGCATCCCGGTGACAGGCAAGAATCTGTTTCCGTCGAACATCCAGGGCCTGCCCACCTGGTACGAGATCCGCGTCAACAAGGACGGCTACTCGGCCCGCTCGCTCGACTACGACCTCATGGTCGCGATGAACGGCCAGACCTACGCCCGCGACATCCGCGAAGTACGCCAGGGTGGCTACGTGCTCTACGATTCCACCTGGCCTCTCGACCCCGCGCTGCATCGCGAAGACGTCAACTTCATCGGGGTCCCGCTCGCCCGCCTCTGCAACGAAAACTTCAAGGAGGCCCGTGAGCGCATCCTGATGAAAAACGTTGCCTACACGGGTTCGCTTGTAGCGTTGCTCGGCATCGACATGGACGTGGTCGACAGCCTGCTCGACGAACAATACTCCGCGAAGAAAGCGCTCCGCGATTCCAACCTGAAGGCCCTGCGCCTCGGCTATGACTACACCAAGGAGAAGCTTGCCTGCCCGCTTCCCTTCCATCTCGAAAAGATGGACGGCACCTCCGGTAAAATCCTGATCGACGGCAACACCGCGACCGCGCTCGGCTGTATCTACGCCGGAGCCACGGTGGCCGCCTGGTATCCCATCACGCCCGCAACCTCGGTGATGGACGCCTTCAAAGCCTTCTGCGACCGCTACCGCAAAGATCCCGACACCGGCCGCAACAACTTCGCGATTCTTCAAGCCGAGGACGAAATCGCCGCCATCGGAATGGTGATCGGAGCCTCCTGGGCCGGAGCCCGCGCCTTCACCTCCACAGCCGGACCCGGTATTTCGCTCATGAGTGAGCTGATCGGCTTCGCCTACTATGCCGAGATTCCCGCGGTCATCGTCGACGTCGAACGCGTCGGCCCCTCCACCGGCATGCCGACCCGCACGCAGCAGGCCGACCTGATGCTCTGCGCTTACGCGTCGCACGGCGACACGAAACACATCCTGCTGATCCCCGGCAATCCCGCCGAGTGCTTCGAATTCGCCGTCAAGGCGTTCGATCTGGCGGAACAATTCCAGACGCCCGTGTTCCTGATGTCCGACCTCGATATCGGAATGAACGATTGGGTCGTACCCCGTCTCACCTGGGATGACAACTATCAGCCCAACCGCGGCCGGGTTCTCGACGCCGAAGATCTCGCACAGGTGGAAAAATTCACCCGCTACTGGCCTGTAGACGAAAACAACGTCGCGGCCCGAACTCTGCCGGGCGTTCACGAGAAAGGTTCCTACTTCACGCGCGGCTCCGGACACGCCAAATCCGGCGCATACACCGAAATTCCAGACGAATACCGCGAAGTGATGGACCGGCTGCTGCTGAAGCACAAGTCCGCCGCGAAATTCGTCCCCGCACCGCAATTCCGCCCCATGGAAGGCGCCCGCATAGGGCTCATCACGCTGGGCGGCTGCGACCCCGCCGTCCGCGAAGCGCAGGACGTCCTGGCCAGCCGCGGCCTCAAAACGGATTTCATGCGCATCCGAGCCTTCCCCTTCGACGAAAGCGTCGAAGCATTCCTGAACAACCACGATTTCTGTTACGTAATTGAACAAAACCGCGACGCGCAGCTCCGCTCGATGTTCACGATTGAAACGAGTGTGCCAAAAGAAAAGCTGCGTTCCGTGATCGTTTATGGCGGCTTCCCGCTGAGCGCCCGCCACGTTGTCGATGCTATTGCAAAGGAGAACCCGTGCCGTCCATCGTAAAACCAGCCGCTACGCATCCCAAGTTGGAGCGTAACCAGCTCGGTCTGACCATTCGTGACTACGAAGGGAGCATGTCGACGCTGTGCGCCGGTTGCGGCCACGACTCCGTCACAGCCGCCATCGTTCGAGCGCTGTGGGAGCTATCCATCCAGCCGCATCAACTCGCGAAACTGAGCGGCATCGGCTGCTCCTCGAAGACGCCGACCTACTTCGTCAGCGGAGCCCACGGGTTCAATTCCGCGCACGGACGCATGCCGTCGATCGCCGCCGGGGCGGTCGCCGCGAACCGCGATCTCATTGCCATCGGCATCTCCGGCGACGGCGATTCCCTCTCCATCGGAATCGGCCAGATGCTGCACGCCATACGCCGTAATCTGAACCTGCTCTACGTCATTGAGAACAACGGCGTGTACGGACTGACCAAGGGCCAATTCTCCGCCTCCGCCGACGTCGGTTCCAAAAGTAAGCGCGGCGAACCCAATCGCATGGCGCCGATTGACCCGGTTGGCGTCGGCCTCAGCATCGGGGCGACCTTCATCGCCCGCAGCTTCTCGGGCGACAAACAGCAGCTCATCCCGATCCTGAAAGCCGGCATCATGCATCGCGGTCTGGCCCTGATCGACGTCATCTCGCCGTGTGTGACCTTCAACGATCATGAGGGGTCCACGAAAAGCTACAAATACACCCGGCAGCACGAAATCAAGGTGACTGAATCGGACGTGGTCCTGCCCACCGCCGAAATCTTCGCCAAGATCGACGAAAAAGGCCCTACCAGCGTGACCATGCACGACGGAACGGTGATCCGCTTCACGAAGGTTCCTGAGGACTACGATCCCCGCGACCGCAAGGCAGTCTTCGGCTACCTTCAGGACCACACTGTGAAGGGTCTAGTCCCCACCGGCATCCTCTACATAGACGAGACCGCCGGCGACCTCCACGACATCAACAACACGTCCGAGGTCCCTCTTACCCGCATCCCCTACGAAGCCCTCTGCCCGGGAGCCGCCGAACTCGACCGCCTCCAAGAGGAATTCCAGTAATGCAGGCTGGCAGCCTGCGTGGGACTATCAGTCCCGCAATCCTGGCCGCACTACTCATCACCAGCGCCTCCGCCCAGCCGCAAGAAACAGGCAAATTCGTTCTGCATAAATTCGGCAGCCCCATAGGCGAAGAAACCTACCAAATCTCCCCCGACGGGGATTCGCTGGTCACCAAGTCCAATTTCCTATTCACAGACCGCGGAGCCAAGGTCCCCCTCACCACCACTCTTCGTACGACTGCCGGCCTCGTTCCGCAGCACTTCGAAACCAAGGGTCAATCCTCCCGCATCTCGACAATTGACGATGCGGTAGACATCGCCAACGGTAGAGCAACCATCCGCGAAAACAAGAGCACCCGCGAAGCCACTGTCCCGGACCGCTATTTCACGATCGCCGGCTACGCTCCCGCCGCCATCCAGATGCAAATGATGCGTTACTGGGCAAAATCCGGAAGGCCGAATCCCCTGCCTGTATTCCCCAACGGCGCGATCACCATCGAACCACGCGGCGAAGACAAAATCGGCGATGCGACCCTCAAACGCTACACCATAACGGGCCTGATCTGGGGCCGCGAAACGCTCTGGCTGGACGACAAAGGCGACCTCGCCGCCCTAGTCTCCATCGACGCCGAGTTCGACCATTTCGAAGCCATCCGTGAAACGTACGAAGCGGCCCTTCCGACTTTCCTGTCCAGCGCCGCCCGCGACAACATGGCCGCACTGGCGTCGCTCTCGCAAAAGCTGTCGCCCCCGACGCAAGGTCCCATAGCGATAGTTAACGCCACGCTGATCGACGGAACCGGAGCGCTGCCCGTCGCCGATGCCACCGTTGTCCTCGACGGGAATCGCATCGTTGCGGCCGGTCCCAAAACCAAAGTGAAGATCCCGTCGAAAGCCACGCGCATCGACGCCACCGGCCGATACATCCTGCCCGGACTCTGGGATATGCACTCGCACTACGAACAGGTCGAATGGGGCCCCATCTACCTCGCCGCCGGCGTCACGACGGTCCGCGATTGCGGCAACGAGCTTGAATTCATCACGGCGGTTAGGGATGCCATCCGCGAAGGCAAAGGCCTGGGTCCGCGGCTGCTGCTCGCCGGCCTCATCGACGGCGCGGGTAAAATGTCTCTCGGGGCTCATCTCACCGACGACCCCACCCAAGCGGTTGCGTTCGTAAACGAATACCACAAAGCCGGCTTCGAACAGATCAAGATCTATGAGTCGGTCAAACCCGACGCCCTGAAAGCCATCACCGCCGAAGCGCACCGCCTCGGCATGACCGTTACGGGACACGTTCCCTCCGGCCTGACCGCCTTTCAGGCCGTCGAAGCAGGCATGGACCAGATCAACCACCTGCTCCCCAAGGTTTATCTCTCGGCTTTCCCGGCTGGCACGAAAGGGCAGTTCGGTATCCTGCCGCCCTTCAAACCCGACTCCGACGAAACCCAGGCGGCCATTCGCTTTTATAAAGAACACGGCACCGTTCTCGACCCGACCATGTCGGTCTACGACCTGACCTGGCACCCCTCCGATAAGCCACTCGAGCAAACCGAACCGGGAGCCGCGAAACTTGCGCCTGAGCTGCGAGCCACGCTGGCGAACACCGGAATACCCAGTTCGTTCGTTTCTAAAGTTCGCCCCGGGTTCGACGGCGCACTGGCCTTCATCGCGGCCCTGCACCGCGCGGGCGTGCCCATCGTGGTTGGGACCGACCAAACCATCCCCGGCTACAGCGTCTACCGGGAGATGGAACTCTATGTCGCGGGTGGCATGCCGCCCATGGACGCCATCCAGGCCGCAACGATCGTCCCAGCCCGAGCCATGAAACTCGACCGCGATTCCGGAACCGTCGAAGCGGGTAAACGCGCCGATCTGATCCTCGTGGACGCCAACCCGCTGGAATCGATCTCGAACATCCGCAGGGTACACACGGTGTTCGCGAACGGGCACATGTTCGATCCGGCGCCGCTATGGCGCAGCGTCGGCTTTACGCCCTAGCGTCTCCTGCGAACCCACTGGTAGATCGAATAGGCGCTGCCGCCGAAGGAAATCACGATCACGCCGATAATGAACCATCGCACAGCCGGGGCTTGGGCCAATTGCAGCACCTGCCGGCCGAAATACATCGCCAGCCAGGCTTCAACCAGGAACCGGACAAACCGCGCCGCCGCGATCACGCCGAGCATCTTCTTTCGTGGATAATCCACGGCAGCAGCGGCGGCCACCAACGGCGTGAACGGAAACGGAGGAGGCATTATCGATCCAAATGCCAATGCCGATGCAACGTGTTCCTTCACCCGTTTCTTGACATATTCCAGCCGCCGCTTCGAGACCAGTTTCTCTAATCCGGCTTCCCCGCCCTTCCTTGCCGCCAGGTCGAGCACGAAACACCCCAGCACCGAGCCCGCCGTCGCCATGGCAGCGTAGTAGAACACGTGGGGATAATCCCTCGCCCGAGCGGTCATTGCGACGATGAGCAAATCGTTCCCGAGCGGCATGAACAAGAACGACGAATCCAGCACGCCGACGATAATCAGCCCAAAACCGCCCAGGTGCAGCGCAATCGCAAAGAGATGCCTGAGAAGAGCGTTCACCAGGGTTGGACGTCCCGTCGTGCTGCTATGATACGGGCGGATGAATCCGGCAGAACTCCTCGACCACATCGCGCGTCTTCCCCATGCCCGAGCCACCTTTAAGCAGCTCGTTCGTGAACTGGGTGCCCGAGGCGAGTCCCGTGATGATTTGGAAGCGTCCATCGAGCGCCTGATCCGCCGCGGCGACCTCATCCAGGTGCGTTCCGGTCATTACGTCGTCACCACCCTGAGCCGCGAGTATACGGTCGGCCGGCTTAATATGCATCGCGATGGCTATGGCTTCGTCATTCCGGACCGCCGCATTGAAGGCATGCGCGGCGACGTGTTCATCACCAAGGAAAACGCCGCCCAGGCAATGCACGGAGACCGTGTGGTGGCGCACATTGCCCGCATCGACTCCGATGGACGGGCCGACGGTGAAATCGTCCGTGTCATCCGGCGCGCCCACCCGACGGTTGTCGGCGAGTTTCGCGTGCGCCGCCGCAACTACGTCGTCCCGCACGACGAACGCATCCGCCAATGGATCGAAATCCCGGAAGGCCTGGAGATTCCCGAACGCACGTCAACGCCTGATCGCGTCGGAGTGACCCCGATCGAGGTCAAGGACGCCGAGGATCTTGACGGCATGATTGTCAACGTCGAGATTCTGGAGTTTCCCGAGGACGGCGAGCGCGCCGTCGGCCGGATTATTGAAATTCTGGGCCGCCCGGACGACTTTGGAGTAGATGTTGAGATTGTCATTCGTAAACACCACATTCCGCATCAGTTTACAGCCGAGGTTCTGCAACAGGCCGAGCGTTTCTCGCCGGTGATTCCTGCCGAAGAAATCGCCGGCCGCCGCGACTTCCGCGACATGGACATCGTGACCATTGACGGCGAAACCGCGCGTGACTTCGACGACGCGGTTTGGGTCGAACGCCTGGCCAACGGCAACTACGCCCTGCACGTCCACATTGCCGACGTCAGCCACTACGTACGACCGGGCTCGCCCATCGACGAGGAGGCCCAATCCCGCGGCACGAGCGTCTACTTCCCCGACCGCGCCGTCCCTATGCTGCCGCTGGAACTCTCCACCGAGATCTGTTCGCTCAAACCCCAGGTGGATCGTCTCGTCCTGTCCGCGTTGCTCGAAATCGACCATCGTGGCGACGTCGTCAAGCAGGAGTTCACCCGCGGCATTATCCGCAGCGCCGAGCGGATGACTTACACGAATGTTCACCTATTACTTGAAGGCGATGCGGGGCTCCGCGAGCGCTACGGTCGCTTGACCGACCGCTTCGAGCTCATGCGCGAGCTGGCGCTCATTCTCAACCGCAAACGAGCAAAGCGCGGCTCCATCGACTTCGACATGCCCGAACCGCTTATTGAATTCGATGAGTTTGGGGAAATGACAGGCGTGATCAAGGCGCCGCGAAACATCGCGCACCGCGTTATCGAGGAGTTCATGCTGGCGGCGAATGAAGCCGTTGCTTCCCACCTCGAAAACGCTGGAGTCCCCTCGATCTTCCGAATCCACGAGAAGCCCGACCCCAAGCGCGTCATGGAATTCGAGGAAGTCGCCTCGCACTTCGGCTATTCGCTCGGAATCGGGGCCATCCCCGTGAAGCGGTTCCGCGTCAACGACCGCCGCCGCGAGGTGGTTCTCGCCGACAGCTCGGTCCCCATCTCCTCGCGCAATTATCAGAAGCTGATCTCGAAGATCGAAGGCAAGCCCGAGGAGCGCATCCTAAGCTACCTCATGCTGAGGTCGCTGAAACAGGCCCGATACAGCGAGGAAAACGAGGGTCACTTCGCCCTTGCGGCGGCCAGCTACACGCACTTCACATCCCCCATTCGCCGCTATCCCGACCTGATCGTCCACCGCATTCTGAGCGCCTTCCTGGACGGGAAACGCGACATCCTGCCCCCGGAGCGCCTCCATGCCATCGCGGACGAGAGCTCCGAAACCGAGCGACGCGCCGCGGATGCCGAGCGCGAACTGGTGGAGTGGAAGAAGGTACGCTTCATGGAGGATCGCGTGGGCGAAGACTTCGACTCGCTCGTCATCAGCACCACCAAGTACGGCTTTTTCGTGGAGTTGGCAAACCTGTTTATCGAAGGGCTGGTACCGATCGACACCCTTCCCGGCGACCGCTACACCTACAACGAGAACTCCCGTAAGATTGTCGGCCAGCGCAGCCGCCGGGAGTTCTCGATCGGCGACGAAGTCCGGGTCCGGCTCGACCGTATTGATCCCATCGAGCGCAAGCTTCAGTTCGGCCTTTTCGAGCCGGCGCCCCGCAAGAAGCGGAAGCAATCCCGTTGAATCCAAAGCCGCCGCCCGTGCATCCAAGCGATTGTCACTCCCTCCTAAAAAAGATCCATTTTATAGCCGAAATGAATCTTTACTGGTAGACTGGGAGTATCACCCAGATTACACTCATTAATCCGGTCGTGACCCACTTGATTCGGACGTCAGCGATGTCTATACTGGCTTTTTTCGAGGCGGAACTGTCCTCATGACTCTCCGGGAAGAATTCGATCCATTAGCGCCGCAACGCGAGGCGGCAATGTTTTACGGGCTATTTTTGCGGGGACACTCCGCGGACGCGCTGCGGCGCGATATCGACGTCCCCAAGCCGATCCTCGAGAAGTGGCTGAAAACGCAGAGGTATGAAACGGGTTTTAAGGACGCATTGAAGCGTGTTTATTCGTACCGCAAGCAGGTTCTCGCCATCTTCGACGAGCTTGTGCAAAACGAGAACAATCGGCCCAGGGTACACTGATTTCTGAGTGCCAACCAAATCCGAACTCCTCACGAACCCTACGTGTCCGTTTGATCCCGTAGGAGCCACGTCGGCTTCTGAAATCCTCACGCGCATGCAGGCTACTGCCTTCCAGGGCAAGCAGTTAGGCATTGCTTTTGAAGTCTGGAAGCGCATGCTGGGCGACCGTTGCACGATCATGATGGGCATGTCCGGAGCCATGGTGCCCGCCGGCATGCGGCGGCTCGTGGTCCGGATGATCGAAAACCGCCTGATCGACTGCCTGGTCTCGACCGGCGCCAATTTCTTTCACGATCTACACGAAACCTTAGGAAATTTTCATTACCAGGGCTCGCACGCTATGGACGATGTCGTATTGGCCGAGAACCTGGTGGACCGCATGTACGACGTGCTGGCGGACGAGGAGAAGTTCCGCGAGCACGACCAGTGGATTGGCCGTTTCGCTGCATCTCTGGATCAGTCGAGATCCTACACGACACGCGAATTCTTGTACGTGCTCGGCAAAGAACTTGGCAAGCACGCCAAGGAGGACGGCATCGTTTCAGCCGCTGCCAAGGCAGGCATCCCGCTCTACTGTCCGGCGATTGCCGACAGCTCGATAGGGATCGGCATCGCGGCGAACCGCTATGGCGGCGGCAACCGGTTCACGTTCGACGTGATCGGCGACGTGGTGGAGACAGCTCGCATTGTGGCGGAATCAAAGGCCACCGGCGTGATCTATTTCGGCGGCGGCACGCCCAAGAATTTCGTTCAGCAGACCGAGGTCACGGCCATCATCATGAACACCGGCGTGACGGGTCACAAGTACGCGATCCAATGCGTGACCGACGCGCCGCATTGGGGTGGATTGTCGGGCTGCACGTTCGAGGAAGCCCAAAGCTGGGGCAAGATCGCCAAAGACGCTTCGATGGTGACCTGCCATTCCGATTCCACCATCGCCATGCCAATCCTGGTCTCCGCGCTGCTCGAACAGCGCGATCTCGTGGCGAATCGTCATCACCCGTCGTTCACGATGGGCTTGGAACTGGGGATCCAGGCATGAAGATCCCTCTCTATCAGGTGGACGCGTTCACGAGCAAGGTTTTCGCGGGGAATCCGGCGGCGGTATGCCCGCTGGAGGCGTGGCTTCCGGACGAACAACTGCAGGCGATCGCTCTCGAGAATAACCTCTCCGAAACGGCGTACTTCGTTCCGAACGAGAACGGTTTCAATCTCCGCTGGTTCACGCCGGCGGTCGAGGTGGACCTTTGCGGGCATGCCACCCTGGCGTCAGCGTTCGTGCTTATGACCGAGCTGGAACCGTCGCGAAACGAAGTTCGCTTCATGACTCGAAGCGGCGAACTGATCGTGACTCGGGAGGGCGATCGGTTCGCTATGGACTTCCCTGCCCGGCCGCCGAAGCCGTGCACGATGCATCCCGAACTTTTTAAGGCGTTGGGCGGCCCCGACCCTGAGATGATTCTGGGAGCTCGCGACTACCTGGTGGTGTATCGTTCAGAGTCCGAAGTGGCCGCACTCAAGCCAAACATGGAGGTGCTGACGCAGATCGACCGCTTCGCGGTGATAGTGACGGCACCCGGCGATCAGGTCGACTTCGTGTCGCGGTTTTTCGCGCCCGCGAAAGGCGTGCCGGAAGATCCCGTGACCGGCTCCGCGCACTGCACCTTGATCCCTTATTGGTCCGAGCGGCTCGGAAAAAAGAGCTTGCGCGCGCGGCAGATTTCCCGGCGGGGCGGCGACCTTTGGTGCGAAGATCGGGGCGAGCGGGTTCGTATCGCAGGCAACGCGGCTCTGTTTCTCACCGGCTCCATCGAAGTCTAGTTTATTTGTCTCTGTTAAAATTGACGCCAGGTGAGATATTCCACACATGCCAATCGTCCCGCGATGGGCGCTTTTGTTGGCGGCTTGCGCCAGCTTCGTCACGGCATTTGGGCAAAGCAACTGCCGCGTCACCACGACTGCAGATAATCCGACAACGCTGACCAGCTTCGGCACATCGACGGCAGGTTTTTATCCGTCCGTTGTGCAGACTGTTTATCTTGATATGGCAGGCTGCCCGCCTGGCGTGGGTTTCGCCATATCGTCCGATCATCCGCAGTGGCTAATGCCGATCAAAACACCGAGTGGCGACCCAACGAGGCTGTTCGTGAATTACATCGCGTTCAGCAACGCGCAATCGTCGCCGCGAACCGCAAGTCTTACGATCACTCCCACCGTACAGGCGAGCGAGCCTCTCGTGTTGACGGTCACCGAAACGGCCGCTCTCCAGCCTCTGCTGGTTCGACAGATCACAGCGATGTACCAGCGGTTGCTGAACCGGGAGCCGGATTCGGGAGGGTTCCTGTTCTGGACCGGGCCAGGCACCGCGTCTCTCACGTTGATGGTCGACTCATTCCTGACGAGCACAGAGGCTCAGTCGACCGACTTTATGGTGCTGGCGATTTACCAGGCGGTGCTTGGCCGCCCACCGACGTTCGCCGAGTATCAGGCGGCGATCACTGCGATTACGCAGGACCAAAGGACTCCCGAGGAGCTTCTGGCATCGTTGGGGACTCAATATGCGAGCGATGCGGCGTACGTTAACGCGGTATACGTAAGTTTGCTTGGCCGTGCGCCAACCAGTGCCGAAGTGATCTCGGCTCGGGTTAATTCACCGTTTCAGGTCTTGTCGGCAATCCTGGCCGGCGATGAGTTCCGGAATCAGGGAGCGTTTCGGACTGCGCCGGATCATTCCAATGCCCTGTTCATTCAGATGATGTACTACACGATCCTCTCGCGCGATCCGGATGCCGCGGGGTTCAACTTTTGGCTCGATGTTGCGAATTCGGGCGGCCCGGGGGTTTACTTTAATTCGCAGGCTACGCGTCAGTTGATCGAGGGTGCACCGACGCCGAGCTGCGCTTGCCCGTTGCAGGGTGGTTTTCTCGGAAGCGTCGAGTTCAGTTCGCTGTTCCAGTGACAATGCGTGAAACGTCTCTCTAGCTGAGGACGCGCAGGCATTCAGCCGGCTTTGGACCTCACCGAGAATCAGAGGCTATGTGGCACCTCGAACACTGGCTCGATGTCGGTGGGGACCGCGGCCAGCGAATCGATCGCTTTCTGCATCACCGGCCGGATGACGCCCAGCGTGTCGAGCATCTTCTTCGCTCCGGCATAGTCTCCAGTGGCTTCCACCGTAAGCAGATCGTGATCGAGGTCGCGGATGGCTCCCTTGATCTTCGCCATGTTCACCGCGAACGTGCCATCCGGCGAGACCGTGAACGCCCCTTTGTCCATCAGGTAGTTCATCTGGATCGCCATGCCGCGGCCGTGCGCTTCTTTGGACCCGAATCGCAGGCTGCGGAACCCCGAGGCAAGGTAGGTCGTGTACAACTGCGTTTCGTTAAACGAGGCGTTGGGTAACGCTTTGCGATCCATCAGGTGCTGCAGCATGAACAGGCCCGTAACGTCCGCCTTGCACTCCTCGATGGCGCTGTAGAGCTCCTTCAGCTCCATACGCGGCGAGGTATCGCGGCCGTTCACCTTGATCTGCTGCGGACCGATGCCGTGGCTCAATTCGTGCGCCACGATATGCGTGAAGAAAGCATCGAAACTGAGCTTCTCCTGGGCTGCGGGGGCGAGCACGCGCTTGGAAATCGGAATCAGTGTCGTCCTGAACTTTGCGTCCTGAACGTTCTTCAACATGACGCGCTTGCTGCCCTTTTGCGCAACGACGCGTTCATCGTTGGGCAAGTTGTACGCTGCCGTCTGCACGCCATGGTTGCCGTCGCCTGCGGCGAAAACCTCGTTCACTACACGAATCGGCGCCTGTCCGCCGAGCTTCGGGTTGCGGTATTTGGGGTCGATCGGCAGGTTGTTCTCGATCTCCTGCAGATGATCGGCAAAGAACCGTAACTTCGAGGATTCCTGCTCGTCGCGCACGTTCACATAAGCTTCGTAGCCCGCCTTATATCCAAACAACTCGTCATTGTAGGTTTCGTACGGACCAATGGTGATGTCGATCGGCGCGTCAAGATCCATCCAGGCCATGTCGCTCTCGTAATAGTCGTTGGACAGGAAAGCCGCGGCGCGCGTGGTCAGGAACTTCTTCAGCGTGGCGTTGTCGGTCAGCCTGGCGGCTTCATTTAACAGGTGTGCAGCTTTCGTCAGGTCGGCCTTGTATTCGACGCTATAGGGCACAATCCCGAGCTGGTGTTTCGCATCGCGGCGAATGACGGTGAAGAAACCCGTGGCCCGCTCGCGGTCCTCCTTCGACAGCGTCTGAACCCACTTCTCGAATTCGTCGCGGGTCAAATCCGTGGGGTAGAAATTTGCGCCCTCGGGTTTGCGCGGCGGAACGTCCGGCAGGAACGCGGTGTGGCCGTCGAGGTCGGACCACGGCCCCTTGTTGATCCAGAAGTAATGGAGCCGCGCTTTGCCGAGCGGCGTTGTGTCGTGCTTCAGCTTGTCATAGAGCGCATGGTTGCCGCTCCAGAGCTGCGTGAGGAAAACATCATCGACGACGTGGGCCGCGTCGATCAGTTTGGCGAGCGCCTGTTTATCTCCAGCGGATAGCCCGCTGGTGTCCACGCGAAGCTCCGTCGGCGCGAAGCGCCCAATCATCCGGTTGAGTTCAGCAAGGTCGGGGATTTGGGCAGCGGTGGCGAGCATGGGAATAAGAGCAATGAACAGCCGTTTCATAGACTACTTCGGTTCAATGAGTTGAAAATCGGTTTTGAGAAACTGCCAGTCGGGCAGCTCGTAAGCGCGAAGCTTGGTCGGCACCACTACGGCGACGTCCTTCAGGTCCGAGGGTCCCAGGCCATCCACTTTAGCGTCAAAGGTGGCGAGCGGCGGATCGTCGGGTTTGGCTGTAGAGGCTCGCAGGTTTACCGAAAGAACAATGTTGCCGATATCGGCCTCGGAGTGATTGACGACGCCGAATTTCACGCGCAGTTTTCCCGGCCCTTCCTCGCCGATACGGAAGCCTACCAGTTCGATGTATTTCGCGACCGGGTTGGAACTGGCGGCCACACGCGTGGGGCTCCCTGCCTTGGTTGACTTCGCGGTGGGGGTGGGCGAGGAAGAACAACCTACCGCCAGTATGCAGGCTAGAACTGCTGCAGCGATTCTCATAGTGTCGAAACGGGCAGGCGAAACCGCCTGCCCCACCATCTCACTTTCCGGAGTTAAAGCGATCTTCAATGGCTTCCCAATTCACGACGTTCCACCAGGCGCCGATGTAGTCGGGCCGGCGGTTCTGATACTTCAAATAATACGCGTGCTCCCAGACGTCAAGCCCCATGATGGGGGTGCGTCCTTCCATGAGCGGGCTGTCCTGGTTGGCGGTGGAAATGATTTCGAGGCCGTTGCCGCTTTTCAGCAGCCAGGCCCAGCCGGAACCGAAGCGGCTCGCTCCCGCCGCAGCGAACTTTTCCTTGAACGTATCGAAGCTTCCGAACGCACCATGAATAGCCTGGGCCAGGTTGCCCACCGGCGCGCCGCCCTTATGCGGCCCCATGATTTCCCAGAACATGCTGTGATTCACATGTCCGCCGCCATTGTTACGAACCGCGGTCCGAATATTCTCAGGGACGATGGCACAGTTGTTTGCCAGCAGTTCCTCGACGGTCTTGCTCTGCAGGTCGGGCGCGGACTCCAGCGCTTTATTCAGATTGTTGACGTAAGCGCCGTGATGCTTTCCGTGGTGGATCTCCATCGTCATCTTGTCGATGTGGGGCTCCAAGGCATCGGTCGGGTACGGCAGATTGGGCAGTGTAAACGCCATTTGATCTCCTCTCTTCTCTCTTGTGTGTTTAGCCGGCAGACGCGCCGCCGGCTCGTTCAAATGCGTCGGCGAGGCGGAACATTCCCGCCTCGTCGAAGTGTCTGGTCAGAATCTGGAGGCCAACCGGTAGCCCGGCGGCGGTCTTTCCCGCGGGAACGCTCATGCAGGGAATCCCGGCCAGGGATCCCGTAATGGTGTAAATATCCGACAGGTACATCTCCATCGGATCGTTCATCTTCTCTCCGAGTTTGAAAGCGGGGAACGGGGAAACCGGGGTGACGATAGCGTCGACCTCTCCGAAAGCCTTTTGAAAATCGCCGGCAATCAACGTTCGGACCTTCTGGGCCTTCAGGTAATAGGCGTCGTAATAGCCCGCGCTGAGCACGTAGGTGCCAAGCATGATGCGGCGCTTGCACTCGGCGCCAAAGCCTTCTCCACGCGTCCGGCGGTACATGTCGGAGAGCGTGTCGGCGGCGGCGCGGCTGGTATAGCGCACACCGTCATAGCGCGCCAGGTTAGAGCTGGCTTCAGCGGTGCAGACGATGTAATAACAGGCGATGGCGTATTTCGTATGAGGCAGGCTGATATCGCGAACTTCGCAGCCCAGCTTCTTCAGAATGTCCACGCTGCGCAGGATAATATCGCCGGTCTCGCTGCTGAGGCCCTCGAAGTATTCGCGCGGCAGGCCGATCCTCATGCCTGCGACTTTGCCGTCGAGTTGCGAGATGTAGTCGGGGACGGGGGCGAACGCCGACGTTGCATCCATTTCGTCGCGGCCGGCGATGGTCTGCAGCAGCAGCGCGGCATCGCGGACGGTTCGGCCGAACGGGCCGATATGATCGAGCGAACTGGCAAAAGCCGTGAGGCCGTAGCGCGAGACGCGCCCGTAGGTCGGGGTAACGCCGACGACCCCGCAGAACGAAGCGGGTTGCCGCACCGAGCCGCCGGTGTCGGAGCCGAGCGCAACCACGGCAGTTCCCTGCGCTACGGAAGCGGCCGATCCGCCGCTGGAGCCCCCTGGGACGCGATCGAGTGCAACAGGATTCCGCACAGGCCCGAACGCCGAGTTTTCGTTGGACGAGCCCATCGCGAACTCGTCGCAGTTGGTTTTGCCGATAATCACGCCGCCGGCGTTTTCGAGGCGGACGATCGCCGTCGCGTCGTAGGGCGGCTCGTAGCCGGCCAGAAGACGCGAGCCGCAGGTGGTCCGCAGGCCTTTCGTAACGATGACGTCCTTGACCGCGATCGGAACGCCCGCGAGCGGGCCCGGATCGTCGCCGACAAATAGTTGTTTGTCCACTCGACGTGCCGTGGCGAGCGCCCGTTCGGGCGAGAACGTCAGGAAGGCGTTGGTTTTGCCGTTCTCGGCTTCGGCAAATTCCAGGGAGGCACGAGCCAGTTCCTCGGCGCTGAATTTGCGCTCGCGCAAACCGGCGCTGACTTGTTCTATCGTGAGCGAGGTCACGTCGCCGCCGGTCATCTCTCGATCACCTTCGGGATTTTGAAATAGCCCGCGCCCGAGGCAGCGGCATTCTGCAGGGCGATTGCTGTGGGGATGGTGGGTCGCTCACGATCCTCGCGCAAGGTCGCGGTGGGCTCGGCGTCATATAGGACTTGCGCCATCGGTTCGACGGCGGCGGTGTCCACTTCGTTCAGCGTGTCGATGTGCGTGAGAATCTCGTCGAGGTCGTGCGAGAACCGCTGAATTTCGGCCTCGGTGAGCTCCAGGTTAGCGAGGCCGGCCACGTAGCGGACCTCTTTTTCGGTGATCTTCACCCGATGGCCTTCTTCCGTGCCTGTTTGTAGAGGACGCGGAGAACGGGATCGACGATTCCGTCGGCGTCGTCGAGCGTGGCAACATCCGTGCGGAGGCGCGCCGAGGTTTGGGGTGGCCGACGCGGGGGCCCGATGCGGAACTCGACGTCAGTCACCGTAGCATCGCCCATGACGAGGTGAATCTTGTTGAGGATCTGGCCGCGCAGATAAAAGAGCTGCTTCTGCCAGACCCCGTCTTCGACTTCGACGATGAGGTTGCCGCGCACCAGCGATACTGCGCGCGTTCGTTGCGCGAGACGTTTGCCGACGGCGGCAGGCCATGCGGCCAACGCCAGGTCGTCGGGTCCGACCGCGCCACCAAGTTTGAGTTTTGAGAGGAATCGTCCAGCCCGTTCCATTGAGCAGCCGAACATCAATTTTAGCAGGCGTTGCTATCCATGGTCGAAAACTCCTCCTTTGATTCTTTGCGTCTCGTGCCGACTTGAACGATTGCCAACCACAAATTGGATGAAAACCGTCGTAGCGCAGCCTTCAGGCCTGTGCCACCGGTTCGTTTTCTGATCTTCGCGGCCGGCGACGATTTGGAGGATGGGGAAGGGTGGAGCAGGCTCAGCCTGCCTTTGGACTTGAGCGAGAAAGGACAGGCGAAACCGCCTGTCGTACCTTTTCGAACCCGAGCGTTTCCGTTGGTTGCGGCTATGCTGCGTTGCGGAGCAGGCGGTTTTGGCTTGCTTTTGGGGCCCCATAGAAAGCTTACGGGCGATAACCGCCTCACGAGGCGGGTAGAATTGAGGGAAAGGGCGTGTTGCAGGTATCCTGGTTAGCTCTCTGTCTGTGTGTTCCCGCGGTGGCTTTGCGCCGTGCGGCAGGCGAAGACTTATACCGACTGAGCCTTTCGATCAATGCGGCGTTTGTGAAACAACAGCAGGGGCTTCGATAGATGTTTAGGTACCGCCGGCTTAGGCCGGCCTCTGGACCGCCTGAAGGCGGCGTTACACGGCGAGGTTTTGTTCGATCGATTTGCCGAACTGTGGGCGTCTTTACGTTCGATCAGTTACTGCCGGCATTGCCTCCGTTGGGAGCCCAGTTCGTCAACATTGCGCGCGAGGCAGGGCTGCGATCGAAGACGGTTTTCGGCAGCGAACAGAAGAACAAGTTCCTGCTGGAGACGACCGGGTGCGGCGCGGCGTTCTTCGATTACGATCAGGACGGTTGGCTCGACATCTTCCTCGTGAACGGCACGCGCTTTGAGGCCAAATACGCCAAGGGCGAGGAGCCGACGAATCGGTTGTACAAAAACAATCGCGATGGCACGTTTACCGACGTTACGGCCAAGGCGGGGCTGATTCGCACCGGCTGGGGACAAGGCGTTTGCGTTGGCGATTACAACAACGACGGTCACGACGATCTCTTCGTCACATACTGGGGCGATTGCGCCCTGTACCACAACAACGGCGACGGGACGTTCACCGACGTGGCGGAGAAGATGGGCGTTACGACGCGCACCACCACGGGCCTGAAGCGCTGGAACACCGGCTGTGCGTTCGTCGACTACGATCGCGACGGGCACCTGGACCTTTTCGTTGCCAATTACATCGATTTTGATCCGAAGACGGCGCCGCTGCCGGAATCGGGGCCGTGCCTGTACAAGGGTCTGATGGTGGCGTGCGGGCCGCCGGGTTTGCAGGGCGGCAAGAATATTCTGTTCCACAACAACGGCAACGGCACGTTCACGGATGTTTCGGAGAAATCGGGGATCTGGAAGACTCCGGGCACGTATGGGCTCGGCGTACTGGTTGCCGACTTCGATAATGACGGTTGGCCCGACATCTACGTGGCCAACGATTCGACCTCTTCCGCGCTTTATAAGAACAACCACGACGGCACATTCACGGATGTCGCGATCGAGGCGGGCGTTGCATATAGTCCGGATGGCAAGCCGCAGGCCGGGATGGGTGTCTCGGCGGTGGATTACGACTGCGACGGCAACCTCGACCTCGTGAAAACGAATTTCGCGGGCGATACGCACAGCCTCTATCGCAATCTCGGCAAGATGGTGTTCGAGGATCAGACGTTCCAGGCGGGTCTCGGGAAAAATACGCGATTTCTGGGCTGGGGCATCGGATTCCTGGATTTCGATAACGATGGGTGGTCGGATGTTCTCGTGTGCAACGGCCACGTGTATCCGGAGGTGGGCGAGACCGATGCGGAATCGGGATATCGCGAACGAAAGATTCTGTATCGCAATTTGGGCAACGGAAGGTTCGGGGACGTTTCGCTGGAAGCCGGGCCGGGGATCCTCGAAAAAGCGCCGGGCCGCGGATGTGCGTTTGGCGATTTTGACAATGACGGCGATGTCGATGTGCTGGTCAACTGCACGAACGACGTGCCCCAGTTGTTGCGCTGCGATCAGGCGACGAAGACCAATTGGATCAAGGTGAAGACCGTTGGCGTGAAATCGAATCGCACCGGAATCGGGGCGCGGGTGATTTGTACCACTGAGGGCGGGCATCGGCAGATGGACGAGGTCCGCAGCGGCGGCAGCTACGTTTCCCAAAGCGACCTGCGCATTCATTTCGGACTCGGCAAAGCGACCAAAGCAGATCTGGAGATCCGTTGGCCCAGCGGCGTGGTCGACAAGATTCCGGCCGTCGCCGGGAACCAGATCGTCACAGTGGTTGAGGGCAAGGGGCTGCAATCGTGACGCGTCGCGAGATGCTGAAGCTTCCGGCTCTGCTGGCGCCGGTGCTAGCGCGAGGGAAGGATGCCACTTCCCTGCCCTACTTCGTCGATGTGGCCGCAAAGGCGGGGCTCACGCAGCCGATCGTGTACGGCGGGGTGGATCACAAGAAGTTTATCCTTGAGACCAACGGCTGCGGCGTGGCATTCTACGATTACGATCACGATGGGTGGATGGATATTCTTCTACCTGGCGGCTCGCGGCTCGACGGCCCGGCGCCGGCGACGAGCATCCGGCTGTACAAGAACAATCGCGACGGCACGTTCACCGAAGTAACGAAAAAGGCCGGCCTGGAGCGGGTAGCGTGGGTTTCGGGCGTTTGCATCGGCGATTACAATAACGACGGGTTTGACGATCTGTTCCTGAGCTGCTGGGGTCACAACATTCTGTATCGCAACAATGGCGACGGCACGTTCACCGACGTGACGAAAAAGGCGGGACTGCTCAGCGATGAGCCGCGATGGGGCGCCGGCTGTACCTTCGTCGATTACAACCGCAATGGTTTTCTGGACCTGTTTGTCAGCACATATCTGAATTTCGATCCCAAGACCACTCCGCTGCCGGGGTCGAATGCGAACTGCATGTGGAAAGGCATTGCGGTCAATTGCGGGCCTCGCGGCCTGCCGACCGGGCGCCATGTGCTGTATCGCAACAACGGCGACGGCACTTTCACGGATGTATCGGAGGCATCGGGTATCGCGAAGGTCGATCTGCGCTATGGCATGACCGCTGTAGCCGCGGATTTCGATGACGACGGCTGGCCGGATATTTTCGTGGCGTGCGATTCGACGCCCAGCATTTTGTATCGCAACCAGCACGATGGGACGTTCAAGGACACGGCGCTGGAATCGGGCGTTGCCTACAACGAAGATGGTCGCGAACAGGCCGGGATGGGCGTGGGGATCGGCGACGTGGCCAATAGCGGCCGGCTCGACATCTTCAAGACGCATTTCGCCGAGGATACGCCGGTGTTGTACCGCAATAAGGGCGGCGGGATGTTCGAGGATGTCACAGTGCGGGCGTCACTGGGAGCATTCACGCGGTACGTCGGATGGGGCGCGGGCCTTGTTGACCTGGATAACGACGGGCTGCCGGACATCTTCTTCGTCAACGGCAACGTCTACCCGGAGTTGGAACACGTCCTCGCCGATTACACGTACAAGAATCCCCGAATTGTCTTAAGGAATGCCGGGCGTGGGTTGTTCGAAGATATCAGCGCGCAGGCCGGTCCGGCGGTGACGGAGCCGCATTCGAGCCGCGGGTGTGCGTTCGGGGATTTCGACAACGACGGCGATATCGATGTGCTGGTGATGAACATGAATGAGCCGCCGTCGCTGCTGCGCAATGATCTAAAGCCGGGGAATCGATGGCTCAAGCTGAAGCTGGTGGGTGTGAAGTCGAATCGGACGGCGATTGGTGCGAGCGTTGTTGTGACGGCTGGCGGCCGCATGCAGCGGCAGGACGTGGTAAGCCAGTCGAGTTTCTATTCGCATAACGATATGCGGCTGCATTTCGGTTTGGGGATGATGGAGCAAGCGGAGACGGTCGAGATCCGGTGGCCGCTCGGCCTCAAGGAAGTCTACCGGAACGTAAAGGCGAACCAGATCCTCACCTTCAAGGAAGGCGCGGCGACTTAGATGGTGCGTTCACTCGTTATTTCGTTATTTCTGGCACAAGCAGCAGCATCCCAGGTGAGCGTCCAAGCGGAGCGAATGGGGCAGCAGCCGATTCTAAGACCTTCACTTCCGTGGGCCGAGATGGGCGCGTTTAACCCGGCGGCTATCCAGGTTGGAGCGAAGACGATTCTCCTTTTCCGCGCGCAGGACGCGAAGAAGACGTCGCGGATAGGGTATGCCGAGAGCGTGGATGGCCGCACCTTCACTGTAGATGCTGAGCCGGTGCTTTCGCCGTCCACGGACTATGAAAAAGATGGCGGCGTTGAAGACCCACGGGTGGTGCTGATTGACGGAATTTACTATCTGACCTACACCGGATACAACCTGCACGACGCGCAGCTTTGTCTGGCGACGTCACGGGACCTCAGGCATTGGCAACGTGCGGGCGTGATTTTGCCGGCTTATCAGGGGACCTGGAACAAGCAGTGGACGAAGTCGGGAGCGATCGTTCCACAGAAGATTAACGGCAAATGGTGGATGTATTATCTTGGGACTGCTCCGGGGCCGGATGGGAAGACTCGCGACATGATGGGGCTGGCGTCTTCGGATGACCTGCTGCACTGGAAAGATGCGACTCAGAAGCCGGTGTTGGATGTACACCTGAATGCGTTCGATTCGCGTGTGATGGAGCCGGGTCCGCCTCCGATTGTCACGTCGGCCGGGATATTACTGCTGTACAACGGCGCGGACGATCAGCTTGTTTATCGTCCGGCTTGGGTGTTGTTCGACGCTAAGGATCCTCGGCGGGTGATGGCTCGCGCGGAGCGGCCCTTCATTGAGCCGAAGCTGGAGTGGGAGCGCGTTGGAACGGTCCCGAACGTGATCTTCCTAGAAGGTGCGGTCGGAGATCTGTCGAATTTGACGGGATACTACGGGGCGGCGGATAAGTATGTCGGAGCTATGCGGCTCCGCATCAGCCTGCGCTCTCGCTAGCCGAGGACCGCGCGGCGCCACTTACAAGCTGGCCCAAAACTTCTGTGAACCGGTTGATGGCGCGCGGAAATTGATCGCTGGCGGCGGCGAAACCGATACGGAAGTGCGCCGGCATTCCGAAGCAATCGCCAGGGGAAACAAGAATTCCGCTCGCAGCCAAAAGCTGGCAAAATGGACGCGCATCGCTGCCGTCTCTGAGGCGCGGGAACGCGGTCATGCCGCCTTGCGGACGGACCCAATCGAGCAGGTCGGAATGGTCCGTGAAGACCTTCTCGAGAAGGGCGAGATTCGCTGACGATACGCGCCGCGCTCGCGCGTAAATCGCTTCCCTGTTGCGCACCGCCAAAGCCGCCAACTGCTCGCCCAGGACGGTGTTTGACACCGTAAAATAGCTGCGTGCGTTCGTGTAGCGCTCACGACGCTTTGCGTTGCGCTCGATCATCCAACCTACTCGCAGGCCGCTCAAACAGAGCGCCTTCGAGAAGTCGCCGAGCACAGTCGCGTGCGGCAGCGCGGCACCGGATGGTCCTTCGACGCCGTGATAGATCGGATGATAGACCTCGTCCGATACGAGCTGAATGCCACGCTCGGCACAGAAATCGTGCAGGGTTTGCATTTCGGCGACAGGCCAAACCGCCCCACTGGGATTGTGCGGCGAGTTGATCAGCACCAGCTTCGTATTGTGGTCGACAAGGGCGCGGACCTCGTCGAGGTCCACTCGGAATGCGTTTTCGTGTCGCAGATTATAGGAACGGATTTCGAGGCCCAGCGATGCGGCCATAGCGTCGTTTGCGGGGAAGCCGGGACTTGGCAGGACCACGTTGGCATTGCGTTCCGCGGATGCGAAGAAGACCAGGAACAGGGCTTCGGCGGCTCCGGTCAGAATCTGGACGTCGTCCGGGTCAACTCCGTTCGCTTCTGCCAACGCCTGGCGGAGTTCCAGTGTTCCGCTGGCGCTGGTGTAGAACAGTTTCGTGTTGAGCAGGCGTTCGAGGTCATTCCCCGGCCCTAGCGCCAGTAGCTCTCTCAGCGTCCAGACGGGTCCGGTGCTGGAGCCCAGGTCATACTCAATCGGGGAGTTCGGTTTCAGCTTTTGGCCTAGCCACTCATCGAGAAGGAAGTGCCGGATTTGCATATTTTGCTTTATCGCCTACAGTCCCGAAGGCCCGCCCCACCTTGGCTCGCAACCCGTTAGCCATAAAGGTGGCGCAGCGGTTTCGCCTGCGCATGCCGCTCTCAAAAGGCTTCTTCCACGGGCTGACAGAGTCGCCATTACATTACCCAAAGCGGATCTTGAATAAATCGGCGAAGGATTTCATTCCTTGTCCCATGCTCACCTTCGTTCCTTCTACATTAGCCCAATGTACGGGCACCTCAATGGCGTGCAGGCCAAGCTTTTTCGCCAGGTACAGATCCTCGACGTCGAAGCTGAACCCGTCGAGTTTCTGGCGGGAAAATACCGCTTGCGCCGCGTCGCGACGGTAGAGCTTGAAGCCGCATTGCGTGTCGGCGAAGCGAAGGCCTGTCACGATGCGCATCATGAGATTGAACACGCGGCCGGAGACCTCCCGGAAGATCGGCTGGTGCTTGGAGACAAGCGACCGGTCGACGGCTCGCGAGCCGATCGCGATGACCGCGGCGGCGCGCTGGGCTTCGCCATAGAGCAACTCGACATCTTCGATAGGGCTGGAAAGATCGGCGTCGGTGTACAGAACCCAATCGCCTTTGGCTTCCAGCATCCCGTGGCGCACCGCGTAGCCTTTGCCGCGATTGCCTGGATTCCGCAGCAGGCGAATGCCTGCGCATCTCTCCGCGACGGCAGCGGTTCCATCACGCGAGCCGTCGTCGACGACCAGGACTTCGCAAAACGGCGGCCCGTGTTCGCCGATCCATTGCGACAGACGGTCCAAGGTCGACGGCAGTCTTTTTTCCTCGTTGTAAGCCGGAATGACGATCGACAGCGAGCGCAGGGGCTCCGTTGGGCTCAAAAAAGGCGCTCCTGGCGGCGCAGGGTACCAAACGTACCTATGTTTGAGATCGCGAACGCGACCCGAAACTGGCTTTCATCTCGTTGTCCGAAGTTGAAGCGCCGGTATTGCACGCTGAGCCCGCAGCAGTCGGTGTTATAGGTGACTTGCATCGTGGCGTAGGTCAGTATATCGCGCCTGTAATCGTAGAAAGTGCTAACAGCCGCGCTCCAGCCGCGACGGTTGGAATCGCCCACGCCGACCAGCGCTCGAAACTGGTTCGTTGGCGGCGTCAGGTCGGGAGCGGCGTTGACCATGGTTTCGCCCGCCGACACGAAATACTTCGAATAGCGTGCGTCAACGCTGATGGTGCTGTTGCTCAGGTGACCAAAGAGCGGGTCGTAGTCGGCTTCCCACGTCACGCCCACCTTCTGCTGGAAGTGCAACTGCGAAACGATGGGCGAATAGTTGCGCGGCCGATCGATAAATGCGAAGCCGGTCAGGTCGCTCGAACTGAGAAAAACGTTTCGCTCGCCGGTTACGACCGCGCCCCCGAAGGTCGGGTCGAAATAGCGGGCTTGCGATATTTGCCAGGTGAGGACTTCGTCGACGTTCCCATCTTTTCGCTTCACGTAAAGGCGGTTGACGATCTGCAGGTCCACCTCATTCGTGTCCGTCAGGGATTCGAGGTCGTCGAAACGAATGATGCTGTTGTAATCGTGAACGCCGTCCACGCGCCGGTACGTGGCGCGAGTCTCGAAGACATGCTTGATCTTGTCCACGCCAGTCCACTTTGGAGCTTTAAAGATGCGCTCGAATGCCGGAGGTATGAGCTCCACCTTCAGGTCCCGCGCACTGCGCAGAAAATCCTTGCTCACGATTTTGCCGTTCTCGATGGAAGCACCCCACTGCGTCTCCTCGATCGCAAAGGTCGGCACGAGGCTGAATCCCGCGAAATGGAACGCGGTGGTGGCTTGCGGGCGCACATCGATGCGGTCCACAAAGCGGGGCGTCTGCAGCACCACTGGCGTAGGCTGTGTGGGGTCGGAGGGAACCGTCGGAAGCTGCTCGCGGTCGAGCAGTCCCGCGGCGGAATCGAACGACACCCAGATGGGAAGATCCTTCACTTCGTGCTCACGGCTCAGGAACTCCACTTCGGGAACCTTGCGAATCAGGATGTTGTTCTTGTCGTCGTTCGGGTCGAGGAAGTCCTGGTCGCGTTGCGCCACGAAGTTGACGCCCAACGTATCCCAGTGCTTGGTGATGAAGCCCACCGAGTGTGTTTCGGAGAAGACGGCCTCGCTCAGCGTCTCGGTGAAGGTTTGCCGGAAGCGGTAGGAGCTAAGGTAATCGAGCGAGGCGCGGGCATAGAAGCCATCGCCCAGGTCGGACCGTCCATTCGCCTGCAGGCTGAAACCGCTGGCGCGGACGCTCGGCGGACCGGTGTCGTTCACGCCGTAGAGTGTCGCGCTGAAATCGGTCCCGGGCTTCACTTTTCCGCGAATGCCGAAATCGTGAGCGAACCCGCGGGTGCTGAAGTATTGGCCGCGGTAGCTGAGGTCGTAACTGGGATTGATGGCCCAATAGTAGCCGCCGCCGATCATAAATCCCCGAACCGAGCTGTTGCCGATATTAGGCGCCAGGAAGCCGCTCTTGCGAGGCAGCTTCTTAAGCGATTTGTAATATACGGGTGCGTAGAAGATCGGCATGAAGCGGATGCGGAACACCGCATGATAGGCGATAACGTGCTCTAGCGGGATGTAATCGTACTTGCGGGCGCGCATCGTCCACCAGGGTTTCGGAACCTTGCAGTCGGTGATCATGCCATCGTGTACGATGTAGCGGTCCTCGATCTTCTCCGCCCATTCGCCCTCGAAGTAGAAGGGATTGCTGGTGGTCAGCAATCCAGGGCGCGCCTGAATCTTCTGCGGGCTGGTGCCGCTCACTTCATAGAATTCGCCGTGTTCGGTCTCGGTGTTGTACTTGGCGTGATCGCACTTGAGCTTGTTGCCGTTGGTAAAGTCCTGGTAATCGACGTTGCCACGGGCATCGGCGTCGCCGGTGTCATCGTTGTAATCCACTTCGTCGGCCTTCAGGGTGGCGTCGGTCATTTCGATGACGACGTGGCCGCGCAGGTGGCGGAGGTCTCCGTCCACTTCCTGAGAGTCGGCGGAAATGTTGGTCCAGTGTTTTTCCGGGGCTCCCGGATGGGGAATTCGGAGCGTACGTTGCTGGGCTTGGGCAGTCGCACAGAAGAGAAGGAACACGGCTACGAACAGGCGCGTGGAGATGGTTCCGGGCCGCACAAAAAGTTCGTGACATTTTCGCCCAATTATGTTACGAAAGGAAGTAAGGCCTTCAAACGCAGAAGTCTCGTGTATTTTAAACGGGGGCCTCAACCGAAAACCGTAGCACGGAAAGCTGCTGGCTGCAAGAAAAGAACAGTAGGAGGAACATCGCCTATGACGTGCATATACTGCCGGACGATGAATGCCGACGACGATCGTCGCTGCAGCCGTTGTGGCCGGCGGTTGCACACCCCGCAGTTCAGTGGCGCAACCGGCTATCATACCAGGGCAGCCACGGCGTTGCGGTTGGAAATGCCGCTTGATGCGGTTTCCGAGACGCCACCGCAGCGGCGCGACCGTGGGGTGAGGCGGCCGGTGTATCAGCGTCATCTGTTCCCATCGAATGAAATGCCGCGAGTGATTCCGATCGAGCCGGTTGATGTACCGCGCCGGCAACGGTCGCAATCGGAGCCACGACAGCGCATACGAAAGCCTGTTCCCGGCCAGCAGATGCTCGATTTTGCGCAGGTCTCGGCGATCGAGCCCGCCATTCCGCCGGATACGGTAATCGATTGTGACGCCCACGTCGCGGTGCGTGCGCACCGCATGATGGCGGCGGCGATGGACAGCAGCATGGTGCTCCTGGCGTTCTGCACCTTCTGCGCTGTGTTCCGTCTGGTCACAGGTCAGATCGCCCTGACGAAACCGGCGATGATCGGATTTCTTGCGGCGGCTGGCCTGTTCATGTTGATTTACAAGACGCTCTGGTGCCTCGCCAATAACGATTCCCCGGGGATGCGTTGGACTCGTCTCCGGCTTGTGAATTTTGACGGACAGAAACCGGCTCGCCGTTTCCGCTTTTATCGTATGGCATCGGGCGTCTTGAGTGTCCTGGCGGCCGGTCTTGGAGTGGCGTGGGCGTTGGTGGATGAAGAATCGCTGACGTGGCACGATCACATTTCGAAGACTTTTCCGACTCCCTATTGACTTTTCACCTTTTGTTCGCCCATAATGAGCGCATGGCGCTCACCAGGCGGCAAAAAGAAGTGCTCGACTTTATCGTCGATTTCGTAGAAGAGAACGGCTACAGTCCAAGCTACGAAGAAATGGCGCATGGCCTCGATCTGGCATCAGTCGCCACCGTCCACAAACACATTGAAGCTCTCGAGAAGCGGGCCTATTTAAAGCGGAGCTTTAACCAAAGCCGCTCACTCGATGTTTCACCGAAGTATTTGCAGGAACGCAGGAAGACCCAGCAGGTGCTGCAGTCACGAGGGTTTCCCCTGGCTGGGCGGATTGCAGCGGGCCGTCCGGTGGAGGCGATTGAAGGCCAGGAAATGCTGCAGTTCGCCGATTTTGCGGGCAAAGGTGAGACCTTTGCTTTAGAAGTCCGCGGCGAATCGATGATCGACGACCACATCTGTGATGGCGATTACGTGCTGGTGGAGAAATCGAACCAGGCCAGTGACGGCGAGATCGTCGTGGCGCTGGTTGACGCGTCGGAGACTACGCTGAAACGCCTCTACCGAGAGCCGAACGCGCAGGTGCGGTTGCAGCCCGCCAACGCCACGATGGCTCCCATCGTGCTGAACGCGGATCGCGTGCAGGTGCAGGGGCGGGTGCTCGCGGTGTTGCGAAAGTACCGCTAATTCCTCGCTCCGCTCCCCAGCGGCCGCGACTCCTGTCGTTCAGGGAGCCGTGGAAGAACGGGGAGGCGGAGCGATGTTCGCGCGAATCCACTTCGCAATATCATCCATCACGCCGTCGCTCACGTGGCTGGGTAAAGCGTAATCCTTCGAGGGCAGCCCCTCGCCCGGCACAAACGCGTGCGTCAAGCCAGGGTATGACTTGAAGGTCGCATCTTTCGCAGTGGCCAGGGCCCGCTTCCAGTTTTCGAAATCGGTCATGGTCACGTTGCGGTCGTTCTCGCCTTGCAGGAAGAGCATGGGACGCTTGACCTGTTTCGCTGACCCCAGCGGATCATAGGCGCGCAGGTCCATCCAATACTCGGGGTAGCCTCCATACACCGGCGGGCCGCCCGGCTTCACGGCTTTCATTTGGGCGGCAATCTCTCTGGCTTCCTCGATGTTTCCGCCCATGGTTCGCGCCTGTTCGATGATGGTTTCCTCCATGGGACGCGTGGCGCCGGCGAGCGAGATGAGACCGCGAACATTGTAGTCGGTCTTCGCGATCTGGGGTAGCATCATGCCTCCCAGACTGTGCCCCAAAACAAACACGCTTTGTGAGTCGATGCCCGGCATTTTGCGCAGCATTTCCACGCCCGCTACCGCGTCATCGATAACTTCCTGTTTAATGGTGTCAGCGCGCGAAAAGTCGTTGCGCTTGTCGTAACGCAGAACGGCGATGCCTCGCTTTGCTAGTCCCCAGGCGATATCGCGAAAAGGAGCCACCAGTCCGATAGTCTCGTCGCGGTCGTTGATCCCGGAGCCGTGAACCAGCACCACCGCCGCGAATGGACCGCTACCGGACGGCAGCGTTAATGTGCCATCGAGCGTGTTGACCGAGACTTCCGATTCCGTGATTCCCGCTGGAGGTTTCTCGTAAGGCAGAAAGTACATGCCATCGATGTTGTTCTCGCGATCAAAGGAGAGTTTTACATCGACATTGGTGTGCTCGAATTCGCAGGTTACGTAGACCAGGTGACCATGAGCTAGCGCTGTCCGAACGCCGATTTCGCGTTGAAAACCGCCGGACTGCATTTCGAGGCTCGCCCACAAGGACTCGAGTTTTTCGGGCGGCATCAGGGTATGCATCTGGCTGTCGAAGAGTTCTTCCGCCTTGCCGACATCGCCCTTTGCAAGGAGTTGCAGGAAGTCCCTCGCCCGATCCACCGGCCGAGCCACTTGCCCTTGCGCACAGGCGAGACAAGAGGCAAGCACGATCGCGAATTTCATAACAAATCGTGCCGCTCCTGTTTCTCGAGAATCTTGACGAGATCGCCGATCTCCTGGGCTCGGGCGCGGTCCGCGATCAGCAGCGCGCCCGGTGTATCAACCACCACCAGATTATTTACGCCCAGCATGGCGATGAGTTTACCGTCAGTATCGACGTAGTTGCCCCCGCAGCCATGCAGCAGCGCCGCGCCGCGCACTGCATTACCGTCCCGGTCGCGCGGGAGCAACTCGTAGACGGCGTTCCAACTGCCGACATCGTTCCAGCCGATATCATCGGCGGCAAGGCCCACGACGCCGGGCGCTTTTTCCAGCACGGCGAAATCGATCGAAATGTTCTCACAGAGCGGGAAGCTCTTCTTCAGGACGGAGTTGAACCGCCGATTCGAGAGTTCCGGCAGGGCCGCCAGCACTGTCGCAGTCTTGGGAAGAAACTTCCGCAGGGCATCCAGGATCACGGAGGTCTTCCAAAAGAACATGCCGGCGTTCCAATAGAAATTGCCGGCTTTCACGAATTTCTTTGCCGTCGCGAGGTCGGGCTTCTCGCGAAATCGCGCGACGGGATAGCTGGAGACCGAACCCTCCTCGATCGATTTGGGAAACTCGATATAACCGTAGCCGGTCTCCGGCCAGCGGGGCTGAATGCCGAGCACCACGATTTTGCCGGAGGCTGCGGCCTTCAGTGCCGGCCGCAGGAGACGCAGAAACCGGGCAGGCCGGGCGATGAGATGATCGGCCGGAAAGACACCCATGAGCGATTCAGGGTCGCGGGAATGCAGGATATGGGCCATGAGGCCAATCGCTGGAGCGGTGTTTCGCTGGGCGGGCTCGGCCAGAATCTGCTCGCGAGGGACTTCGGGAAGCTGCTTGCGGATTTCGGCCTGCAAGTGCTCGTTTGTGAGGACCCAAATACGGTCGGGAGGCAGCAGGGGTTTTAGCCGGTCAACGGTCTGTTGGATGAGCGACCGGTCACCGAAGAAGCGGAGCACCTGTTTGGCCTGGGCCCGCCGGCTGCGTGGCCAAAAGCGGGTCCCCCGCCCGCCTGCCAGGATCAGGCCATATGCTTTTGCGACTGCCATCTAAATTTAATGTAGCGTGGCTGCGTGGCTGTCAGTAGTGGTTGCTTAAAGACGCGGTCGAAGACTGAGGGCGGACTGCACAGGCGAAACCGCCTGTGCCCTTTTTTCAACTGCTTTTGTGGACCGCATGTGCATGTTCCACATCTCAAGGCCATTCGCGGGAAGCGTAGTAGCAGGCCACAGGTGCTTCGGCTTCAGATCACTACCGTCGCCACATCGACCGGCGAGCGGTGACCCTCAATCACCACGATTCCGCTTTCGGTGACATGGTAAAGCTGCCGGTCACGTTCCAGGTCATAGCCGATGGTGGCGTCCTCGGGTACCTGGACGTTCTTGTCGAGAATCGCGCGCCGCACCCGCGCTCGACGGCCGATGTCGCAATTATCGAAGATGATAGAGTCCTCGACGTAGGCCCCGGAATGTACCTTAACCCCGCGCCCCAGGACAGAACCGCGGACTAATCCGCCGGACAGAATCGCGCCGCCGGATACGATGGAATCGAGCGCCTGGCCGCGGCGGCCTTCCATGTCGAAGATGAACTTCGCCGGAGGATCGGAGTAGCCGGCGGTTCGTAACGGCCACTGGCGGTTATACAGATTCAGCGTCGGCGCCACCGCCCGAAGATCCATGCTGGCCTCGAAGTACGCGTCCAGCGTCCCGACATCGCGCCAGTACGACACCGCATCGGCCGGATCGCCCGGAATCCGGTTCTTCTGAAAATCGTAGGCGTACATCGAAGCGCGGCCGATCAAACCCGGCAGGATATCGCGGCCAAAATCGTGGCTGCTGTCGTTCCGTGCCGCGTCGGCATACAACTCGTCAATCAGCAGTTTCGTAGAGAAAATGTAATTTCCCATCGACGCCAACACCATGTCGGGATTGTCCGGCATAGTAGGCGCGTCCGCCCGCTTTTCGTGAAACGCGATAATGCGGTTATCGTTATCGATCTCTAGAACCCCGAATTCATGAGCGGATGTTTTGGGCACCGGGATGGCCGACACTGTCACCTGCGCGCTCTTCTCCATGTGGAATTCGATCATGTCCCGGATGTTCATACGATAGATATGATCGGCCCCGAAAATCAGCGCCATGTGGGGCTCGGCCTGCTCGACGAGATTAATGTTCTGGTAAATAGCGTCGGCGGTTCCCTGATACCAATCTTCGCCCGGCGAGCGCATCTGCGCCGGCACCGGAATGATAAAGTTGTTACGCAGCAGGCCGGCCGCCTCCCAGCCCTCCCTCAAGTGCTGCAGCAGCGACTGACTCTTGAATTGAATTAATACGTAAACGGAATAAACGCCGGAATTAACGAGATTGCTGAGGACGAAATCGATAATCCGGTATCGTCCGCCGAACGGAACGGCCGGTTTGGCCCGTTCTTTCGTCAGCGGATAAAGACGAGTGCCCTTACCACCAGCGAGCACAAACGCCAGGCAACGCAGTTGCATGCAGTATGTCTCCGAGGCCGAGCTTCATGAAAACCACCAACAGCTACAGATATAGTACAAGCCTCACGGCCACTCTCGGTAGTGAGACTCCAGGGCCCGCTGAGTGCTTCAACGTTTTGGCAATGGATCAGGCGGAGCGGTTTCAAACCAGGGTAGACTAAGTGCGTCTCTGGCGTCCTGAAAAAAGCTGAACCGCTCCCGCGGTCTGGGGAAATCATGTCGTTCTTAGAAGCGTTCACGTTCGCGTACAACACAACCATTGACAACACTCCCGGGATCAACTTCCTCTACGAGAAAATACCGGTTTTAACTAACGAAGAGGCTTTTCGCCAAGGCATCATGCGCCTCAAAACCGTCATCACCATGGTGCGGAACCTGCCTCCACCGAAATTTCTGGCTTTCGAGCGCGAGATCGTGCGCGCATCTCCATACCTCTATAAATACGTCCAACAGAACTTTCCGGAGCTTCACAAAGCGCTGCATCCGCGCGGCGGTAAGGTACCGACCACATATTTGGGTAAGAAGTTCGGCACCGATGTTGTCGCCATAAGCGAGAAGCTTGGGGGCCAGATCATGCGCGAGGCGCAGAAAGCCCTTCCCAAGATCTGCCGCGCTCTGTTAGGACTCGACGCGGAAGGGGCGAAGCTCGTGGTGGACAACGTCCTGAAAAAATCGGCCGGTATCCTGGCGAAATCGCCCGAAATCGAATGGGCTTGGATTGCTGGATGGGCTGGACTCGTCTTGGGCTCGGTAGCCTACGCAACGATGGACTCAATGGGCATCAACCAGGCGATTCAAGGAAGCGTCCAGTGGTTCTTCCGCTATTGGTATGGCATTGATGCTACTGACGCAGCAACCGACAGGATGAACGCCCAGGTGTTGCGAAAGAAGCTACGAATCATCCACGACACTGCATTTAATCAGGCAAACGAGCTTGGGGTGCCCGTACCGGATGTCACCCTGAATCTGATGAGGTCGCTGATTCGGCAACTCGACGAGGCCGAAGGCAAGGTCATCAACGCCGGCGGATAGCTTTTCCTCAATGGGTCCCCGAAAAGGGGGCCTGCTGCATCAGCGTCTGGGCAGGGCAACGGCCTTGCCGGTGCGCACCGACTCCTTCGCCGCGTCGATGATCTCGATCACATCGGCGTTTATATCGAGCGCAGTCAAGCCTTCAATGGGCTTGTGATTTCGCATCGCCGCCACCATGAACGCGATGGGCTGCGCGCGGTCTGTCGGAAGAGGTTCCAGCGGTATGTTTTGCGTCTCTTTACCTTTGCGAAGCTCGACGCCGGCCTGCCGCATGTAGATGCTCCCTTTATCGCCAAACACCTCTAGATCCTGGTAGCTTCGAGGCAGGTCCCAAGAGGCTTCAAACATGCCCACGCCATTCGGGTACGAAAGAACGAGGTCGGCGTTGTCCTCCACTTTCGGGAATCGCTCAGGCCGTAAATGGTTCGCCTGCGCGTAGACCTTCTCGGGACGGCCCAAGTACCACACGCTCCACAGCGCGTTATAGCAGCCGAAGTCCATCAGCGCTCCGGCGCCGTTTTGGTCCGGATCGGTGAGCCATTCGAAGAAGAACTTGTTACGGACGCCTTCCGATCCCGGGCCTCCATGTCCCACGATGCCGTGCAGACGCCACACCTTGCCGGCGACGCCGGAGTCGGCCTCCTGCTTCGCGACATAGTTGGCGGGCCACCACGCCATCTGGTAGTTCGTCATGACCTTGATATCGTGCTGTTTCGCTAGCTGCCGGATCGCCTCGGCATCCTTGAAAGTCGAGGCCAGCGGCTTCTCGAACATGACGTTGATCTTGCGCGGAGCGCAGGCCTTCACGATTTCGAGATGCCGGTTGTTCTCGACGAACGCCCAGACAATGTCGGGTTTTTGTTCCTCGAGCATCTTGTTGTAATCGGAATAATAAGGCACGTCGGGCGCGGACTTCTTGGCTTCTTCAACGAGTTCCTGGTTGGGCTCGGCGATCGCGACCAACTTCGCGACATCGCCCTTGGCCATCTCGCGGAGATGTCCCCAAACGTGGGAGTGAACGAGTCCAATGACCGCGATTTTGTACTCTTGCGCGCAGGCGGGCAGCATGAGGACAGTTAATAAGGTGAGAATTCCTTTCATCAACCGGTAGGGTAACTCAGCGTTCGCTTGAGGTGGCGCCGGTGGTTTCGCCTGTCTTCGACACTGCCTTTGAACTTTGCCGGGAACGCGCAGGCGAAACCGCCAACGCCACCGGCTGAAGGCCTCCTCGACCTCTCCACGGTGCCTATCGTGGCATCAGCGTACTTGGGAGCAATGGAAACGGCGGCTCATCATCCCCGGTCGCGAAATAAGCCTCAAAGAGCCTCGCGAGCATGCCCGCCCGGCGCGCCAGAGGCGCCTTCCGTTCCCGGAGCAGCCCGAACCGGAACGGCGAGAAGCTTTCCAACTCGGCCAGGTAGGCGCGACTGTACAGGTCGCCCGCGTCGCCCGCCGCGCGAATCAGCACCGAATGCGAACTGCTCCGAATTAAAGTCTTCAACGCTTCCGAACCAGGCTGCGCCATGCCGTCCAATTGGCGCATCACCTTTCCGGCGAAGCGCAACGTGCGGCTCGTAATTGTATCGAGCGTTTCACTCCCCGCCCGCTTCGAAAAGAGCGTCGACAAGCCGCGTTCGCAATCCCTGCGAACGTCCTGCAGGTCGTCGGCCAACTGCAGCACAATACCCCAACCGTACGCAAAGCGCTCCTGCTCTTCCGAAATCGAGCCGTTGGCGAGGAATGCGTCCGCCAGTACCGAGGTGCCACCTTTGCGAAATACCAGACGCAGGACATCCACCTCATCGCGCGAAGTGCCGCGGCGCAGCAGTCGCAGGCTCTGCTCCTGCGCCGCGTGGATCGCGAGCAGGCTCGAAAAGACCTGCGGGTATACTGCGCGGTCGTATTCCGATTCGATCATGCCGACCAGCCGCCAGATGGCGGTATCGCGGTCGTTCGCCGCCTTGACCTGTTGGCCGTCGAGCCGCGCACGGAAACGGTCGCTAAAGCCGAGCTTATCCTCGCGTGTCACCCCCACATCGTCCATGTAGTTGTCGCTGTACGGGTACAGCATGCTGTAGGCGAATATCGACGGCGTCACGCGCATGTCGCGGCCCATCAAGCCCTGCAGGGCACAGGCGGTCCAGGTATTCCGGCAAGCCTGCAGGATATCGATGGTACTGATGCCCTGGTCGAAGCGCCGCGCCTGCCGGCCGAAATTGGTCCCCACCTCGGAAAAGGTTCCCAGCAGCAGCGTCAGGTGCGCATCTTCCAACCCGATTGCGTCGCGGCCGAAAGCCTGAAATGCGGAACGGATGCGCTCCCGGACAGCATCACGCTCCGGCCTCGACCGCGGCAACCGGGTCAGCTCACTCTCGAGACCCTTGAGGAAAACCTCCAAATGGCCCTCGCGAGTACGCTGTTCCTCGCTTGTGTACTTCCGTCCAATTGGCGGGAGTTCGGCTTCGCACCCCTGCCACATCTCGACCGCATCTTCGAGTAGGTGGTTCATCTCTCGGCGTCGTTCACTTATAACGTACGCCGTGTTTGATTACTAAGTTCACATTTTGTAGAAGGTCGATATACTTCAGCACGTCGCCGTGGACGGCGATAATGTCGGCATATTTCCCCGCTGTAACGGTGCCGGCATCGCGTTCCACCTTCATCGCGACGGACGGCCAGAACGTCGCGGCGCGAATCGCGTCCATGGGATCGACGTTCATGACACGGACCCACACATCCAACTCGTTCCAGGTCGTCTGGGTATGAAACTGCGTCGGCACGCCACTGTCCGTACCGATAAGCATCGTGACTCCCGATTCCCGAAGCTGCTGGAATTTCCGCTTCAAGGTGGGCTTGCGGGCGGGCACCATGCGGAAGTAGTCCAACTGATCGACGTGCCGCAAAGATTCGCGAATATCGCTGATGATCGATGGCGGCAGGCCCTCGTGCCAGCGCGTGTCGTCGAGCGACTCGGGGTGATCGCGGATGTAGTCGTAGTTGTACAGTACCTGGATGGTGGGCGTCCAGTAGAGCGGAGGAATGTTGCCACGGGCGGTACGCTCGCGCAGTGCGAGAATGATGTCGGCGGGATACTCCGGCGCCGTAGCGAGCCCGGTGTGCTCGAAATCGTCGACGCCGGCCTTCAGCCCACGCCGAATCTCGTCGGGACGATGCGCGTGTGCTACAACCATCAACTTATTGCGGTGGGCCTCATCTACGACGGCCTGCACCTCGTCCATGGTCATCTCGTCCTGGTCGATCAGCTTGATGCAATCGACGCCGGCCCGAGCCAGTTTGCGGGTTTTCTCGCGTGCGTCGTCAGCGCCATGGACACCCCAGCGGAAGTAATCAGTCCCCGGGTAAGCTTCGTGCTGCAGGAAGGGACCGGCGACATAGAGCGTGGCTCCAGGGATCTTGCCCGACTTAATCGCGTCGCGAACGTGCAGGCTCGCCTCCAGCGGACCACCAAGGTCGCGGGCACTTGTAATGCCCGCCAGCAGCAACTGCCTGGCGGAAGCGGGCATGATGACGGATTCAAGCTGTGGCGGATATGTCTTGTCCCAGTGCGCGTAATCGGAGTGCCCGTCGAGCATGGTGTGAACATGCATGTCCCAGAGACCCGGCAGTATGCTCATTCCATCCGTCGAAATCACCTCCGCGCCAGGAGGAATTGGCAGGGTCCCCACCTGTCCGACCGCCTGGATCCGCTCGCCTTCGATCAGGATGACGCTGTGCCGTAGGGGCGGGCCGCCATATCCATCGATCAATGTGCCACCCACGAGCGCCTTGGTTCCCGAAGACTGCGCTCCCAAACTGGCCAAGGACAGCCCCATCAAAAAGCCGAGCTTTGCCGAAAAAGTCATTGTCCGAACGTACTACAACTCTTGGGCGATTGGAAGAGACAAACGGAGGCGATAGTATGTATCACACATCGGATCATGATCGCGGCCAGCACCCATAGCAAAGCCTTATCGAGTCTCGAGAATCGCCCCTCCGGCAGATCCCGAAGCCGTCTGCGGATTGCCCAAATCCGCACAGCCGCGAAGCTCCTCCTATTACTCGATCGTGTCGACTTGGGTCGCGTGCGGCTCAGTCAAGTGGTCCGGGCCGTTGTTCCGCCAGCCGTTTTGCGAGCCTCCCTTGGATATCGCTGGGTGTTTGGCTCGCTAGCCGAAGCGCATTCCGCGGCAAAACGTGTCCGGCTGGACGGCCACGACCATCCTGACAACGTCCGCAAACACGTGGCCCTGGCCACTCAAGCACGCCCCAGCGATTATCCCGTCCTGTTTCACCTGGCGAACATCATCGGGGAATGTCGCTCGGTCCTCGATCTGGGAGGCAATGTCGGGAACCTCTTCTACAACTATTCCCGGTACCTCGATTTTCCAGCGGACCTGCTCTGGACGGTGTGCGATGTTCCCGAGGTGACCACCATGGGTTCCGCGATTGCCGCGGAGCGAGGCGAAACCCGGCTGCGTTTCGATGGGAGCTTTGAAGATATGAACGGGGCGGACCTGTTGCTCGCTTCCGGTTGTATTCATTACTTCGAACAGCCCCTTGCGGAAATGATTGCCGGCGCCAGAATCAAACCTACCCACGTCATCGTCAACCGGACACCGCTGATCAGTGGTAAGTCCACAGTGACGGTACAGGATGCCGGATCTTACCTGGTCGCCTGCAAGCTGTTCAACAAAGATGAGCTGGTGGCGGGGATGGTGGGACTCGGGTATGAAATCGTCGATACGTGGGAAATACCCGAATTGAGTCTTCGGATTCCCAGCCACCCTGAGCTATCGGTTACTGCCTACTCCGGCTTTTACTTCAAGCGAACATAGCTGCTAACGGGCCCCACGCCGCTGCCGCCATGGACCGCTGGTCCAATGGATGAAAACGAGGGTGGCGCAGGCGGAACCGCCTGCTGCACCCTTCCACAGCCTGCCGCGCCACCGGAACGCAGGATGCAATCCTGAGCGCGCAAGCCGGCAGTGCCTGCGCGCGATTCCGTCAGAATAGAGGGGAGATGTCGAATGCAACTCGAATCGCACTCGTCACCGGTGCGGGAAGCGGCATAGGCCGCGCCTGCTCGCTCGCCCTGCAGGCCGAGGGTTACTCGGTAGTACTGGCAGGATTGGGCGCGGCAGAACTCGACGAAACTGTAGCCTTGGCAGACGCCGGGGGAGGCGAGATGCTCGCGGTTCCGACCGACGTCAGCCGGCCGGATGAAGTACGCAGCCTTTTCAATCGCGTCCGTGAAAAGTTCGGCAGATTGGATGTGCTCTTCAATAACGCCGGCACAAACGCACCCGGCGTGCCGATGGAAGACCTCACGTTCGAACAATGGAATGGGGTCCTCAGCGTAAATCTCACCGGCACGTTCCTGTGCTCCCAGCAGGCGATCCAACTGATGAAGACCCAAGACCCCCACGGCGGCCGTATCATCAACAACGGTTCCATCTCGGCGTCAGTTCCCCGCCCCAACTCAGCGCCCTACACCGCGACGAAACACGCCATCACCGGCCTCACGAAATGCATCTCGCTGGACGGCCGTAAGCACGACATTGCCTGCAGCCAGATCGACATCGGGAACGCCGCCACTCCGATGACTGAGCGCATGGCGTCGGGAGTCGCGCAGGCCGATGGCAGCATGGCGCCGGAGCCGCGCATGGATTTGCGGCACGTCGCAGAAGCGGTGGTTTTCATAGCCAATCTTCCCCTCGACGCGAACGTGCAGTTCATGACCATCATGGCAACTAAGATGCCCTATATCGGACGAGGGTGACGTGGCGAGTATCTTATAGGAATGCGCCGCAGAGCATTCCTTAGCACCACGCTGGCTGCCTTTCAGTTGTCGGCTCAGAGTCAGAACCCGGACGACCGCGTGTTCGTATATGGCGATGGTATTCCACATTCACCCGAAGAGTATGCGCGCCTGTTGACCACCCTTGCGCATGCCGGCATCGAAGTTGACGACTATTCGCGCGGCGGAATCGTCGAAAAGCTGGAGCAGCGGTTCGCTTCCATTCTGGGCAAGGAAACGGCTGTGTGGCTCCCCACCGGTACGCTCGCCAACCATCTCGCTGTGCGTCTGCTCGCCTCGCACGGCCACCGCGTAATTGTGCAGGCCGACTGCCACCTCTACAACGATTGCGGTGATTGCGCCGAGACGCTGAGCGGTTTGAAGCTGCTGCCGCTGGCGACCGGACACAGCACGTTTACAGTCGACGAAGTGGAGCGCGCCGCCAACGATTCGCTGCAGGGACGCGTACCGTCACCGATTGGAGCGATTCAGGTAGAGACGCCGGTTCGACGCCTGCACGGCCAGCGTTTCGATTTCGGCGAGATGCAGCGCGTTGCGGCCTGGGCGCGCAAACGCGGCATCGGACTTCACCTCGACGGCGCGCGGCTCTTCCTCGAGTGCGCCTATACCAACCGCTCCGTGCGAGATTACGCCGCGCTATTCGACACGGTATACGTTTCGCTGTACAAGTACTTCAATGCGGCCAGCGGGGCCGTGTTGGCCGGCCCCAAGTCGCTGCTCGGCGACCTGTACAATACCCGCCGCATGTTCGGAGGCGGACTTCCCCAGGTTTGGCCCTTCGCAGCAGTAGCACTGCACTTCGTCGATGGGTTCGAAAAGCGCTTTCAGAGCGCGGTGGAGGCATCGGAACAGGTGATCAGTGCTTTAAGTAAAGACAGCAATTTCGAAGTGCAACGCTTCGCGAACGGCACGAACGTTTTTCGTCTGCGCCCCACGGGCGTTAACGCACCGGTGTATCTCGATCGTCTCGAAACGGCCGGCATTGCAGCGCGGCAACCTGTAGAGGGTTGGTTGACAATGCAAGTCAATGAGACGTGGAATCGCATACCTCCCACAGAGCTTCTGTCACGCTTTGTAAAAGCACTGGGCTGATGTCAACATTCCTGCATCCTCAACGTCTTGAACTGCATCGGTAATACTGAGTAAACGATTCAAGGGAGAAACCCAGATGATTAAGAAAGCCGCTATTGCTATAAGTGTGTTCACGCTCGCCATTGCGAGCGCAGCCAATTCCTACCGCATTAACCTTTATCAACCTACGTCGGTTAACGGCACAGAGTTTAAGCCGGGTGAGTGCAAAGTCGAAGTGAAAGACAACCAGGTGATCCTGAAACAAGGAAAGACGTCGGCGGAAGCTTCGGTCAAGGTGGAGAACTCGAAGGATAAGTTCAACATCACGACAGTCGGCTACACCAACGGCAACCAGATCCAGGAGATCCGGCTCGGTAACACCAACACCAAGCTGGTATTCAGCTCCGAACCCGAAGGCGAGCCGCGCGCCAGCCATTAAGCATTCCGGTACTACGATTCGGTGTATGGGTGGGGCAGACTTGCCTCACCCAACGTCAGGACCTGCCCAGCCCTGAAAATAGGAATCGACGTCCAGATACCCGAAGACGCCGGTTGGCCGTGCCGATATGGGTGTCCGGCCCACACCATCATGTCTTGAAGAGCGTCCTCCCTGCCCTCCCGCCACCACACTCCACAATTGGCCTTCGATTTGAGCAATGATGCCGACGTGCTTCATCTCACCCTGTTCCGTGATTAGAAAGAAGTCGCCCTCCTTCGGACCGCCCACGGCGGCATCGGTCAGCCACGCAGGCGCCCAGCCGCGGGTAACCGGCATTTTGAAAGGCCTCAATTCTGTCGGCGGCAGCTTCCCAGCCATCGCGACTCTCGAAGCGAAGACCGGCAGAAAGGACGTGCAGGTCGTAAACTTCGGATCAGGGCCGGTTGTAGTGTAGTCGACTTTTCCGTCTTTATCCTTCAGGAACCACTTCGACAGCAAACCGTCATGCGTGATTTCCGTCAGGTATTGGAAGTTCTTGCCGTCCGTATCGGACCAGACCGTGCCCGGATTGGGGAACCTGGTCAGTAGCGTGTTCTTTATCCACTTGCGCAAGGGAGTGAGGGGTTCAGTAGCCATACACTTGTATGTGAAGAACTCTTACTTACCGTTCCAGTTCGCCTCGTAGGCCGCGGTTGCAATTTCGCCGAGCATCTCGCCGGCGATGTGCGTGCCCTGGGTGGGATCGGCCGGGACGAAGTTGACATAGAATGCGAATGCGATCTCGTGCCCGTCGCGCGTCGTCATGTATCCCGCGAATCCTTTGCCGGTGATGAGCGCCTGTTCGTGCAGACGGTCCGACGTGGCATACGTTCCCGTTTTGGCGAAGACCTTTCCGGCGGCGGAAGAGGCGGTTTGAATGTCAAACAGCGTCCCGTCTTTGCCTAAAACCGGCAATCCGTCGTGATACTGGCGGCCGAACGGCTGCTTTGACATCCATGTCAGAAACTGGCACATAAAATCCGGCGTGAACATCGCCGCTCCGCCCGCGCCATCGCTCTGGGAAGCGCCGCTCACGTCCAACCCCTCCTTTTCGAGTAACAGGCGTTCCAATCGAAATCCCTCGGCCAACGCCTCGTGATGCTTCTTTCCGGTGATGGCTCCAACCAGGTACGGCCCCGTCGAAGCGTGGAGATTCTGGCTTACCTTCAGGGTGATCCGGGCATCATCCATCAGCGGCGGCGATACGTGTTCCGCCAGCAGGTTCTCCGGTTTGTAGGAGGCTGCCAACGTTTCGGGACCGACGAGCGGCTGAGCGCTTTGTGCCGACTCTACGACGACCCCAACCTCCGCCAACGCTTCGCGAAAGAGGAAAGCGGCAAAAACCGAGGGTTCCGGAACCTTGTACGCCAGGAAGACGGGCGCATTGCCGGCAGGAATCGTCCCTTCAAGGATGAGTCGCCTGCTGCCGTCGGGATTACGGGTATCGCTCGAAAACCGGACTTGCGACACGCCGCCCGCGGCAACGGTCCGAACGCGATTAATGACCTCCAGATAGCGCGTTTCGGGCGAAATCCGAACGGTCGCCGCCTGCCCGGCTTCTTTCGCGGCAGCGACAGTCGTGTCCACGCAGTTGTCGTTGATGACGATGGGAGAGATCACGGCGCCAGTGCCGAGCTCACGCTCGCCCTCGGGAAACAGGCTCGCGTCGATAATTACGCGTCCGGCCACGTGCTTCACGCCATGGTCGGCGATCTGCCGCGCCATACTTCGAACAGGAGCGATGGGATCGCCGGACAATGCGGCGGCTCCCTCGATTCCCGCGTATGAATGGTCCACGTTCATGAACCCGAGCGTCCCATCCGGACGCATGCGGCCCGAAAGATCCAGGTCTCCGCTCGCCACCACGACGAGATCACCCTGAAGCGTTCCCTCGGGGGAAATCGTTCCTGTCCTGTAGATCGGCGTGCGGAATTTGTAGTCGGGGCCGATCAGTTTCAGAGCCACTCCTTCAGTGACCAGTTTGGTAGTCGATCCTGGAACAAAGAGCTCGCTGGCATTCAGGCGATACAATGCCTTCCCGCCGCTAATCGGCTGGATCGCTATGCCGAATCGGGAATGGCGGTAGTCCGGCCGCGCCATGATCGTGTGCAGACGAGCGTCGAAATCAGTCTGCGCGCGAGCGGCGGCTGAAAGTCCGAGTACGGTGAGGAATGCGAGAGAGATACGGATGGTTTTCACGGCTTGGCTCCCGCTCAGTATAGCTCGACGGCAAACGTGAGCCTGGCTGGTTTACTTCACGCCGGGGGCGGCTGCACGTTGGAGTAATCGAACCGGGTGGTTGTGTGGCTTTTGCCATTAGAACCGCCCAGGTCCATGTCGCTTTCAGACCGCAGCGGCACGTTCCGGCTTTTGGAGATCCAGACGTTAATATCGGTTTTGTAATCCTCAGTTTCGGCATGCGTCGAGTAGACAGCGGCCGGCTCACCGTTGACAGTTTCATCGCGCACGTAACGGCAGGTTTGTTTAGGCGTTTTGCGCGCTTCGTCTCGCGCGGCTTTCAGTTGGCTGGTAGTGATACGGCTGCGGGTCCATTTACCGTTGACCAGGACATAGATGGCTCCATTGGCTCCGCCGGTGTAGATGGATTCACTCGTTTTCGGCTGCTTGTTGCGATACGCGGCGGTTTCGGTGGTGTAGAGATGGACCGGGAGCGACCAGATCTTGCCGCTTGCTTCCTCGATGGTCTGACAGGTTTCTGTTGCGCGGGCGGGCAGCGCCCCGCAGGGCACCAGCGCGACAAGGAGAGCCGAGGAAAGCAGTGGGTGATGTTTAATCATGACAAACGAATTGCGCAAAATGCCGCGCGTTTAGCTCAAACTTATTGGCTAGGGTCGCTGAGTTGGGCGAGCAACCAGGACCGGGCAAACTCCCATTCGCGTTTGACGGTGGCCACAGAAATCCCTAGGATTTCGGCGATCTCCTGCTCCGCCAGGCCGCCGAAGAAGCGCATCTCCACCACGGACGCGGGCCTCGGATCCAGGCGCTCGAGACGCGTGAGGGCTTCATCGAGGTCGGCGATGCGGTCGTCAACGGGAACGATGCGGTCGCGCGCCTCGTCGAGCGGCAGATGTGCCTGGCCGCCGCCGCGCTTCAGACCCTTACGGCGGCGGGCATGATCGACGATCAGGCGGCGCATCTGCTGCGCGGCCAGGTGGAGAAAGTGCAGCCGGTTCTCGCAACTGACAGGCGGTCGCGAGAGCATGTCCGCGCACAGCTCATTGACGAGGGCGGTCGGCTGCAGCGTATGGGCATTGCCCTCCTTGCGCAAGTAGACGGCGGCCAGGCGGCGGAGTTCGCGATAGACGGCGGAGACGAGCCGGCGGCCGGCTTCTTCGTCGCCATCGCGCCACTCGGAAAGCAGAGTGGTGACTTGCGCCTGTTCGTCAGGCTGCATCGACTGTCATTTTACTGTGCGCGTCCAGCAAGCGACGATTAAAAGGATGTGGAAGGGTGGAGCAGGCCTTCAGTCGGCCTTTGGACTTCACCGCGAAAGCGCAGGCGAAACCGCCTGCGCAACGATTCGGTTGCTAGATCAATGGCAAAACGGCCTTGGCGAACTCAACGGTCTTATTGTCTGGGTCGGGAATCGGGCCGGCCACGATGCGGATTATCGTGTTGCCCTTCATCACGTTCAGGCCGAGGTTTGCGAAGCGTACGGCGCGGTCACCCAACCCCGCAATCTCCTCCGGCTTCGCACCGGGAATCTGCCCGAAGAGGGCGCCCGTGATATTGAGCGCCGTCATTTGAGTTTTGCCGTCAGAATCGATCGCGAAGATGAGCAGCGGTCGTTCCTCTCCTCCCTGCGCGCCGATGCCGTTAATAAGGTTGTTAAGCCCCTGCGCTATTTGGGAGTTGGGCACTTTATCACCCTGCACTTGCTGCATGCCCGTCGATATTCCCTGTTTGCCGAGCTTCGCCGCGAGGCCAGGAGGCCCAAAGTATACACACGAGGTTTCGTCTGCCACCATGTGGTCGATAGGCTCGCCGATAATGCCCGAGACGGTATCCTTCGAGAGGTAGTCGCAGGGCTTGCGCCGCGGCGCGGACGAGGCCCGCGAAGTGGATGCCGGGAGAGAGTTGAGATCGACCCCGAGGCTCTCGGCCTTCGAGACGACGGCCTGCTTGACGCGGTGTGCAACATAGATGGCTCCTCCGATGGCGGCGATGCCGATCCCGGCGAAGACGCAGAAGACTATCAATAGGATCTTCAGGCCGGAGCCGCTCTTTACAGGCGCGGCGGGTATCGGCGCCGGCGCCATCGGTTGCTGAAAGGGTTGAGGCGCTTGTGGCGGTGGCGCCGATTGCGCCGCCATGCGCGCGCCGCAGTTGGGACAGAAGGCATTGCTTGCCCCCAGGGGAAATCCGCAGCTTGAACAGAAGCTGGCCATCTCTAAAACCTCCACGGCATTTGCCGTCAGGAGGGATTGCGCAAATGGTTCGGCAAACAGCTCAAAATTTCCCGGGATGTGAAAAGGTGTCGAGTCCGTGCTGGAGTTCGTCGTGGAGGCCGCCCTTGGCGGCGGCAGGGACCAGGGCGAGCGCTTCGCGTTCGGTCGCGGCGGCGTCGGCGGCGTCGCCGGTGCGGAAATAGGCCCAGGCCAGGGTATCCAGGAAGAACGCGTTTTTGCGATCGGTGGCGGCGACGGCTTGGCGCGCGAGTTCGAGCGCCTTTTGGGGTTGCGTAAGGTCGGGGAAGCCGGCTTTCAGCAGGGCGTCGGCATACTCGTTCCACTCAACAGGACCGGCAGTGGAACGCGACGCAGTCTGGCTGAGCAGGCGGAGGGCTTCGGACGCGGCGTCGTGGGCCGCGGATTGGTCGCCGGCGGCTGTCAGCCGGCGAGAGAAAGTGAGCAGTGTCACGGCAAGGCGCAGCGGCGAGTTGAGATCGCTGGGGTCGATTTCGATCGCGATCTCCATGGAGTGGACCGAGCGGCGGAAGACGTCCAGGCTGCGCTGTTTGTCGCCGGTGGCGGCGAGCGTGGCCGCAAGCACCGCGTCATTGGTGGAGGCGAGGCGCCGGTATTCGGCGTTGCTGGGCGCAAGAGCCCGAAGCCGATCGAAGGCTTCCATGGCGGCCTCGCCGTGCTTGACGGCGTCCAACGGCTTGCCGGTGAGGCGGAGCGCGTTCGCGTAAGACGTTTCGGTGGTGGCGATGCTGCGCTGCACCTCGATGTCGCCAGGGGCGGCGCGGGCGAGGGGAGTCAGAGTGTCGATACCTTCACGACAGGCCTCAATGGCTCCGGCGTTGTTGCCCGCAGTGAACAGAACGATACAACGGCGCTCGTCAATCCGTCCGAGCGCCCGCAGCGCGGACGGATCGGGGTTAGGGGTGGAAGTGAGCGACCGCGCGATGGTCCACCCCTGCTGATAGGATTCGACCGCCTGCTGAATGCTTCCCGCGAAGAATTCACCATCGCCGAGCTTCGAGAGGCTGAGGGCGAGATCGCGGCGATCGGCGAGCGAAGCACCTGGTTGGGCAGCGAGGGCGCGGCGGAGTTCGAGGCCACGGCGGTAGGCGTCAAGAGCGGTGGAGGCGGCCCCGGACTTGCCGCGCTGGCTTGGATCGAGGCGGAGTTCCCCCATCTGTTCGTATGCGGCTGCGAGATCGCGCTTGAGGGCGGGGTCGTTTCCCGAATCGGCTTGCAGGAGTTCGAGCTGCTGCTGGGCTTTCTCCACCATCAGCCTGCGCGCGGTGGAAGAGCCGGCGAGATCGCGGACGCCGTCGTGAAGCTCGAACAGGAGAGAGGCAGCCAGACCGCGAATGTCGCGATAGCGTTCGCGCTCTTTCTGGCGCTCGGCTTCGGCTTCTTTGGCGCGAGTGTCGGCGAGGGAGCGCTGCTCAGCGGCGACCCGCCTGTTGGCTTCCGCGATACGCGTGCTTTCTTCGGCGGCGCGCTGATTACGTTCGGCGATGCGGCGCTCGTCGGCTTCGAGGGCGCGGGCGTGTTCCGCGGCGAGAGCCTGACGCCGGGTCGCGACGATTCCACCCGCGAGCGCCGCGATGACGAGCGCGGTAGCCGTGAGAGGGATCCACTGACGCCGGGCGAACTTTCGCAGACGGTACGTCCAGCGGTTGCCCTTGGCGAGAATGGGCAGGCCGCGCAGGTAACGACTGACATCGCCAGAGAGCTGTTCGACGGATGCGTACCGCCACGAGGGTTCTTTGCGGAGTGCCGTAAAGACGATGACTTGAAGCTCGCCCGCGAGCGGGCCGCGGAGTGGTGGGGGATCGTCTTCGGCAATGGCGCGCATGACCTCGTGCGGGAGATGTCCGCGGCCTTGAAACGGGTGCTGGCCCGTGAGCATTTCGTAGAGAAGGATGCCGAGCGAAAAGACGTCGACGGCCGTCGTTACCGGCTGGCGGTAACGACGTTCGGGGCTGGCATATTCCGGGGTGAGGACGGCGACGGTGGCCGCCGGCTCAACGGTTGCGACCCCCTCGGGCGCAACGAGCTTGGCGATGCCGAAATCGAGCAGCTTGACGGCTCCGGCGGCGGTGACCAGGATATTCCCGGGCTTGAGGTCGCGATGAACCGTAAGATTGCGGTGGGCGTGCTGCACGGCGTCGCAGATCTGCAGGAACAGCTCAAGTTTCTGGCGGATACTGAGCGCGCGCTCGCGGCAGTAGACGTTGAGTGGGACGCCGTCGACGTACTCCATGACGAAGTACTGGTCGCCATCGGGCGACTGGCCGGCATCGAGGATGGCGGCGATATGCGGATGATCGAGCTGGGCGAGGATCTCGCGCTCGCGGCGGAAGCGGGCCAGAAACGAATCGTCGACGCCTCCGGACCGCAGAAGCTTGATGGCGACGCGCTTCTGGAAGCTGCCATCGGCGCGGGTCGCCAGGTAAACGACGCCCATTCCGCCCCGGCCGATTTCGCGCTCGATGCGATACGGTCCGAACGTGGCGCCGGGGGCGGTGGCCTCCGTGAAAGCAGCAGCCGGAGGGCGATCGAGCACGCTACTTTGGACTCCGTTGGCCGCGAACATGCGGCGAAGCTCGGCCGCAAGGGCGATGTCACGGGTGGCGATCTCGTCGAGACGGCGGTCGCGATCGGCCGCGGGCAAAGGTACCAGGCTATCGAAGGTCGCGCGAAGCTCGCGAAATTGCTCAGGGGTCATCGACTCGGCCCGTCTCCGCGAAAAACTGCCCTGAGTATACCGCAGGCCGGCGGGCCTAATCGGCGCGCAGAGTGGCCTTCAACAGATCGCGGTCACGGGACGAAGGGCCGGCGAGAATCTCGAAGTCGCCAGGTTCAACCACACTCTGGCCTTCGGCGTTCACGATCTGGAACGCTTCCCAGGGCAGCGTGACCTGCACGGTCTTCTTCTCGCCCGGCGCCAGGTGGACGCGGGCGAAGCCCTTGAGGGCTTTGTTGACCCAGGTGACCGAGGTGACGAGGTCGCTCACATAGACTTGCACGATCTCGTCGCCGTCGCGCTTGCCGATGTTCTCGACATCGACCGACACTGTCGCGGATTGCCCGCGCGCGAGTTTCGGGGAGGCGAGGCGCAGGTTCGAATAGCGGTATTGCGTATAGCTGAGGCCATGTCCGAAGGGGAAGAGCGGCTCCTGCGTCAGGTCGGCATAGCGATCGCCGTGCTGCCCGCGAACCTGGCTGTAGAACACCGGCTGCTGCCCGACGTGGACCGGGATCGAGATGGTGAGTTTGCCGGACGGGTTCAATTGTCCGAACAACGCCTCGGCGACTGCGCGTCCGCCCTCCATGCCGGAGTTGAATCCTTCGACGATCGCGGCGGCGCGTTTGGCGGAAGGCGGGAGCACCAGCGGCTTGCTGTTCACCAGCACCACGACCATCGGCTTGCCGGTTTTCTCCAAGGCGTCGAGCAGCGCGATCTGGCCGCCCTGCATCTCGAGCGTCGCGGTGCTGAGCGTCTCGCCGACAAAGCGCAGGTGATCGCCCACCACCGCGACGATGACATCCGCGGCCTTGGCGGCAGCAACTGCCGCGGGAATTCCCGAGAGATCGTCGTCGATGATCGAGCAGCCATGCTCGTAGCGGACCGAGCTTCCGGCCGGCGCCAGGGCTTTGATTCCGTCGAGCACCGTAGTAGTCTTCTCGCGGGGCTGCTTGCCGGCTTCCGGCGGGTGCTGCGGCGAGCCCAAGCTCCAGTCGCCCAACTGCTGCAGATCGTCGTCGGCATTGGGACCGATCACTGCGATCGATTTGACCTTTGCCGCGTCGAGGGGAAGCACACCATTGTTCTGGAGCAGAATGAGACTCTGGCGCGCGGCCGCAAGGTTGGCGGCACGATGATCCGCCCGCGCGGTTTCTACAGCGGCACGCGCGAGATCGGGCCGGCGTGGATTTTCGAACAGGCCCATGCGGAACTTCAAAGCAAGGAGGCGCGCCACGGGCGCATCGATTTCGGACTCGGCGAGACGCCCGCTGTGTACAGCCTCGAGCGCGCCTTCATAGAACTGCGGGGTGGTCATGATGATGTCGTTACCCGCGCGCAGCGCCATGATGGCTGCGTCCGCGTAGGTCTTGGCGACCTTCTGTTCATAAACCAGGCGTCCGACATTGTCCCAGTCCGTGACCAGCACACCGTGAAAGCCCCATTCGGTTTTCAGGACGTCGGTGAGTAGCCAATGATTGATCGTCGAAGGCACTCCGTCCATGGATTGATAACCGGTCATGAAAGTCATTGCGCCGGAACGCGCGGCGCGCTCGAACGGCGGCAGGAAATAGCTGCGCAGCTTGCGGCGGGAGATATCGGCTTCGGAAGCATCGCGGCCGCCCTGCGTTTCCGAGTAGCCGGCGTAATGCTTGGCGGTGGCGAGCACGGCGGTCGGATCGTTGAGGCCCTTGCCCTGGTAGCCGCGAATCAGAGCGGCGCCGAATTCGCCGATGAGATAAGGGTCCTCGCCAAATGTCTCGTCGGTGCGGCCCCAGCGCAGATCGCGGGTCAGGCAAAGAACCGGCGAAAACGTCCAGTGAATGCCTGTCGGGGCCATTTCCTCGGCGGTAACGCGGCCCACCTGCTCGAGCAGTTCGGGATTCCAACTTGCGGCCATCGCAAGCTGGGTCGGAAAGATGGTTGCACCCTTCCAAAACGAATGCCCGTGGATGCCGTCTTCACCGACCAGCAGCGGGATCCCGAGGCGCTCCTTGGCGGCGAGGTCCATCGCGCGGTTGATCTTGGCGCCGAGAATGTGCAGGATGGAGCCCGCATGACGGTCATTGATGAACGAAAGGTCGTCGCCGCGGGCGTCCCACAGCATCAATTGGCCGACCTTCTCTTCGAGCGTCATGCGATGGAGGAGGTCGGCGACACGCTCGTCCACCGTCAACGCGGAGTTGCGATAGGGAGGCGTGGGGGTAGCGGATTGGGCAGACGCCCCGAAAGTGGCCAGCAGAACGGCCACGACCACGGCAGCGGAGATCAGCACAGCCAGCCGGGAATGTAAGGCGAGAACTCGCGTTTTTTGCATGTTGTTATCTCTTGGGAACGTGGGAAAGGAGTATCGCGTATGAAATACGCCCCAGCGACGACGCGCCGGTCTTCAGTCGTATTATGACGTATACGGTCGAACGAAATATGTTGATTCGAGGAATTCTTATAGTTCTTATAGGCGCCGCATTGTCGAGCGGGGCGAATTGGCCTACGTTTGGCGGCGATCCGGAGCGAACCGGGTGGGCCCGGAACGAGTCCGTGCTGTCCCGCGACAACGTCGGCCACCTGACGCTGCTGTGGTCGAAGAAGCTCGACAATGACGTGCGCGAGCTCACCGGGCTCACGGCTCCGGTTGTTCTCGGAAACCTCTTCACTCCTAAGGGAGTGCTTGACATTCTCATCGTTGGCGGAAGTTCCGATAAGGTTTTTGCGCTGGACGGCGATACTGGGCGCGTGCTCTGGTCGAAGGCGTTCCACACTGAGCTGAAGCCTCGGCAGAAACCGGATTGGCTGTGTCCCAATGCATTGAATGCCACGCCGGTTGTCGATCCGGCGACGAAAACAGCCTACATTATTGCCGCCGACGGCGTGCTCCACGCGTTGCAGGTGGTGAATGGCGAGGAAGTCAGGACGCCACAGCAATTCGTGCCGGCGTTTTCGAAAGTGTGGAGCCTCAACCTGGTGAAAGGGGTTCTGTATACCTCGGTTTCGCAAGGCTGCAACGGCGCGAAATCCGGGATCTACACCCTCAACATCAAAGAGCCCGATGCCAAGCCGGCGTTCTTCGAGTCGTCCACGGCGGGCGCGGGGATCTGGGGGCGCGGCGGTGTGGCGGTGGATTCGGCAACAGGGATCGCTTACGGGGCCACCGGCGACGGCCCGTTCGATCCGGCGAAGGGCAAGTACTCGGACACGGTTGTGGCGGTCAATTCTGCGGGCAAATTGCTGGACTACTTTACGCCTTCCAATTTCGAGTGGATCACGCGCAAGGATCTTGACATGGGCAACATCAGCCCGGTCCTTTTCAAGTATGGCGACAAAAAACTGGTCGCGACGGGTGGGAAGGAGGGGCTGGTGGTGTTGCTCGACACGGCATCGCTGGGCGGCTCGGACCATCGCAAGCCGCTCGATCGCACGGCGCGGCTCACGAACGATGATGTGCTGTTCCAGGGAGAAGGGATCTGGGGAGCTCTGGCCAGCGCACCGGATGCCGAAGGGACGCCCTGGCTGTATGTGCCCGTCTGGGGTCCGGTGGCGGCGAAGGCGCCCAAGTTCCCGATGAAGCACGGCGAAGCACAGGACGGCAGCGTGATGGCGTTTAAGGTTGTGGGAGACAGTTCGCCGAAACTCGAGCCGGCCTGGATGTCGAGAAACCTGTCCGTACCCGAACCCCCTGTGGTGGCCAACGGAGTCGTGTATGTTCTGTCGACGGGCGAGAACGTCGTGCAGGTGGACTCGGGAGGCAACATATTCACGAGCGCGCAGCGCGCGGAGACGAAGGGGCATGCGATGCTCTACGCGTTCGACGCTTATAGTGGGGCGGAGCTGTTTTCGAGCGGCGACACGATTCCTGACTGGTCGCATTTCAGCGGCCTGGCCGTGAATAATGGGCATGTCTACCTAATCACCCATGAGTCGACGGTTTACGCGTTTGGGCTTGCTGAGTAGGGCGCTTCGGCACGCCTTTGGTGTGACAGTCGGCGCATTTGACGAAGTGGATGTTGTGTTTGCTGGTAGCCGAGGCGAACGTGGTGTCCATCTTCTCGACGTCGAGCCCGCAGTTCGACAGGCGCGGATGGCAGGTGGCGCAGGAGGCTCGGGTTCGCTGGCCGTGCTTTTCGTGACAGGCCAGGCAGCTAATGCCTTCGTGGACTCCCATGCCGGTGCGGTCGTCACCTGAGCCGACCTGGCGGGTGGCGAGCGGGGCGTGGCATTGGTAGCAGAGAGCCTGGCGCTGGTCCGGGCTTATGCGAACCGCTCTGGCGCCGTCGAGCATGGCGGGCATCGGGAGATCGGCAAGGGGAATGTGGGACATGCCGCGGCGATCGAAGAACGCGATGGAGGGACGCTGTAGCTCTTCGTGTGCAGAACCGCCGCCTTTCAGGCCATGAGACCGGCTAAAGCGCGCGTTACCAAGTGGTTCTCCGCGGCGATGAACCTGGTGGCAGGCGAAACAGGGCATGGCGGGCTGGGTGGCCCATTGTTTCGCGCCGATCTCGGACATGAGCTGTTGGATGCCGCCTTCGTAGTAGCTGCCGTGACAGCGGAAGCAGTCGTCGCGTGGCTTGGTTTCGCGATTGTGTTTCTGGTCGAGGAAGATGGCGGCGAAGTTTGAGCCGTGAGGGCCGGCCTGCCACTCGGCGAATTCCTGGCGATGACAGTTGCGGCAGCGCTCTGCCATCGCGGCTACGTCGATTCCCTTGATGCGGATCTGCTCGGGAACGTCGTCGCGGGCGTGCAGTACCAGGCGTCGGGCATTGGCGAGTTCTTCGTTCTCGTGACAGGCGCAGCAGGGGATGTTCCGGTGCGTGGAGTTGCGCCACTGGTTGTAGGCGTCGGTGATCTCGTGGCAACTCGAGGCGCAACCGGCTCCGTTTGACGCACGATAGTAGAGCGCCGGCGCGAAGGCGAGAAGCGCCAGACCCATGACCACGGCGATGAGCCAGCGGATCACAGGTAGCGGGTTCCTTTCCAGCGCTTCACCAGGTGATCGGAGGCATAGTAAGCGACGGCCATGATAGTCAGCGCGGGGTTGAAGCCACCATTGGTGACGTGAACGCTTCCGTCGATCACGAAGATGTTGTCGACGTCGTGGAGTTGGCAGTAGCGGTTGACGACAGAAGTCTTGGGGTCGTCACCCATGCGGCAGGTTCCGGCCTGGTGTTGGCCGGCGCTGAGACCAGGACCCGAGAGCCTTTTCCAGGTCTTTAGGGCGCCCGTTTCTTTGAGCCAGGCTTCGGCTTTCCCGGCCATTGCGGCGCTGACCTCGAGCGTGTGCGGATGGCGCGTGCCAGAGAGACGCGCAACCGGGATGCCCCAGTGATCTTTCACGACAGGATCGACCTGGATTCGCGAGTCAAACAGCGGCATCTCCTGTGTAGGACCTTGCACGATGACGGCGCGGCGATAGGCGGCGCGCATGAAGTCCTTGTGCGCTTTCCCCCAACGCGGAACATCGGACGGAAGCATGCCGGCGAACTGATAGGGGAGGCGGATGAACTCGTTGGCCAGCATTGCCCCGCCGGTTAGGCCGGGATTGCCATGGTTGTAGTCGCTGATGGCGATGCTGGCGCCTGGCCCGAGGTCGTCGTAGACGTCTTCCGGCATCAGTCCAAAAGCTCCGGTGTAGGTGTGGCCTTGCAGGTTGCGGCCGACCCAGTCGTAGCGGTTTCCCAGACCGTTGGGGAACAGCTTCGAACTGGAGTTTAAAAGCAGGCGTGCGGATTCGATGGCGGCGGCGGAGACTACCACGAGGTCGGCTTCCTGAAAGCGGAGTTTGTCATCGGCGTCGAAATATTCGACCCCGGTGGCGCGGCCGCGATCGTTCGTCACAATGCGCTTCACCATGCAGCCTGTGCGCAGCTCGCAGTTCTTCGTGGCGAGCGCTCTCGGGATAACGGTGTTGTGAGTTCCACATTTCGCGTCGACCTCGCAGGCAAACCCGACACACCAGCGGCAGCGCATGCAGGCGCCGCGGCCGTTGTAGGGAACACTGTTGCGCAGCATCGGAATGTGGAACGGATGCAGGCCGAGACGTTTGGCGGCGGCTTCAAGGAGCTCGTGTTCGCGGGTGGGCGGGAGCGGCGGCATCGGCAGCGGCTTGCGGCGCGGAGCTTTGAACGGGTTGGCGGAATCGTCACCCGAGACGCCGATTTCCCACTCGGCTTTTTCATAGTAGGGTTCGAGGTCGTTGTAGCTGATGGGCCAGTCTTCGAGCGTGCTGCCTCGGACGGAGCCGTAGACTGACCGCATGCGGAAATCGTTTTCCATGTAGCGCCAGGCTTGGGCGCCGTAACTGAAGGTTCCACCGCCAACGCATGCGGCATTGTTTTGATAGGCCGGGTGACTGGGCGGCCGGATGCTAACTCGGTTCTGGCCGTCGATGATGACGCGGGGATTGCGGGCGTCGTCAGGGCCGAAGGCGTTTCCCAGAACTGTTGTGCGCTGGTTGCGCAGATCGTCCTTGCGGCAGTCGAAGGCGGTGTACCATTGGCCGCGTTCGAGGAGAAGGACCGTAAGGCCGGCTTCGGCGAGCTCTTTGGCTACGATGCCGCCGCCGGCCCCCGCGCCGATAACAATGGCGTTGACTTTGGATGACCGGCTGAAGCTGGTCCCACCTTGGCTCATCCGACATCCTTCTGGCGCCCTCGGAGCGGCGGGTACGGGATGCCGAGCATTTTCCAACTCACGCGATCGCGATTGCCGCCGTGGCGCGGGTCCCCGTAGAAGCCCTGCATGGTGTGGGCGACGAGGAGATCGAAGAAGGGCTTCAGGTGTGGTTTTTGATCGATGCGCGTGAGGAATTTGACTTGATCATTGGAGGACAGGTTGGCGAAACCTTCGGCGGCGAAGGCGGCCAGCCCTTCGCGATAGGTTTTGCGCAAGGGGCGGTAGAGGCCGCGAAGCTGGGTGGCAATGTAGTTTACGACTCCGCCGCGGATGGCTCCGGGGTCCTGGTCATCGGGGATGATCGCCGCGCAGAGGGCTTCCAGCGTTCTCGTTTCCTGGGCGGTGAAGAACGGTCGTCCGCAAGCGGATGCTGTCAGGGCCACGCCGGCCGTGAAGAATGTTCGCCGCTTCATCCGGCGTATTTACGGCCGAGGTCGGCATCAATGCGCACTTCGTCCCACAGGACGGGGTACATTCCGACGATGGCGGCGTCGATCGGCTTGATGTTGGCGTAGGCGAACTGGAAGCAGTCCTCGATGTTTTGCGTGGTCATGCAGTTGCGTCCAGCGGCGAGGAGCTTGAACGCGAGGCAGGGCTTCTTTGCAGCGCGGATCTGCTTCGTCATGCGCTCCGGGTCGCCCTTGATGAACGGCTCTTCGCGCGCGTTAACCAGCGTATCGCCATAAATCAGCTTCAACTCGCCGGGAGTTCGCGTCAGATAGTACAGGCACGTCATGTAGAAGTCGTTCTCCCAGCCGGAGTCTTCGATCAGAGCGACATGTTTCGGGCAGTGTGTGGAGATGCCCGCAAACAATCCGAGATCGTGGACCTTCTTGACGAAATCATGGACGATTTCGGGTTTGCCCTGTTGAATGTATTCGTCCGTGCGATTGCCGTGGTGCGCAATTCCGATGGGATTCAGCGCCAGGATGTTCTTCAGCGCGGCGTCCTCTCCAGCATGCGTCAGACAGATCCACTGCATTTTCGAGCCGCGGTTACGGGCGGCGTTCATGGCCGCGCCGACCTTAGGCGAATAGTGACTCTCGAAGGTCGTGATTCCTTCTTCTTCAGCGTGCAGGATCAGGTCGGTGGTGCGAGCGACGGTGAAGTATTCACGCATCAGGTCGCTGATTTTCTGGACCGAGTGGCTGTAGCCGTCGATCGGATTTCCGCCGAGAATCAGGCGGGTGATATCGGCCTTGCCGAATTTGACGGTTGGAATGGCCTTGGGGGCAGAGGGCTTAGGGGATTCGGCAGCGCGAAGGGCCGGGGCGCCGGTTATTGCTCCGGCGGTCGCCCCGGCCAGGAAACTTCGTCGAGAACCGTTGGGCATAGAGCCTCTGTTGCCTGTTGGTGGCATGTGGGCTGCCATGCGGAAACGCAAGCTGAGGCTTGCATTACAACTCGGGTGCGGGATCGGGCGGGGGTATTTTACGCAGTATTGCGTGTACTGGCGCTTGGCGTCAGCGCGGCATCAGGAACGCCGCGGACAGGAACACAAATAGAACGACGGTTACGACGCGGGCGCCTATTTCCTCGGTGGTGGATGGGCTCGGAAAACGGACTCTCATGTAAAGCACGCCGGAGACGGCCAGCGCCATCAAGAGCAACGGGGCGATATGGCTTGCATTCATCCTGATTTGATTGTGCAGAATCTCACGTGAATAAGTCATGGGATAGTCATGAAGAAGTTATGGAAATTCGCGCAGGCCGCGCGGCACGATTGCACAGGAGCGCGTGCGTCTTCGGCCCAGTCCGAACGGCATCACGATTCGCGAATCTTTTTCCGCGTGTTTGGAAATGGCTTCGCTCATAGTCCGTGGCAGAAGTCGGGCAGGCTGAAGGCCTGCCCTACCTTGGCTCGCAACCTGTTGAGCCATAAAGCCGGCGCAGGCGGTTTCGCCTGCACATGCCGCTCTCAAAGACTTCTGCCACGGGCGCTAGTCTGAGCCGTGTTAGCGTTTGAATAACATGAGGTTGCTCGGGGGCACGGTCACACTTGCTTTCCTTGTGTCCGCATACGCGAGCGCCGATCAAACCTCATACACTATCGCCGGGTTTGACGCCCCGAACGCCCTCCAAAACTGGCATTCCGAGGCGGGAGAACTCACCGTCGGGCCTGGCCGTCACAACCAGGGAGCCGTGCTCACCTACCGCGGCGCCGCGGCCGCTATCTGGCGCCCCACCGCGCGGCTCCCGAAGTTCCACCATCCCGCCATTTCCCTGTGGATTCGTGTTCCCCCGGAAGTGGAAGCCGCAATCGTCACCAAATCCATGTCCGGCGAGTCGCAGCGGATGCCCATCGCCGCCACGATCGAGCACCCCAATGCCAACGACTGGCAATATGCCGTCCTTCCGCTCACTGGCAAGTCGCAACATCTTTCTGAACTGCAAATTCTGGTACAGCCTCGAATCGCCGGGCCTGTGCACGGCACCGTCGCTTTCGACGACATCCGGCTCCTGGACTCCGATCCGTCCTTCCTGATCGATCCCGCGGCTCCGGCCGCACCACCACCTGCCGTGCCCGAGCCCCAGTTTCGGCTCGGCGTAAATATTCATCGCCTCCGGGACAATGCCTCTCTCGACGCCGCTCGCGCGGCCGGATTCACATTTGTCCGTGCTGACCTGCTTTGGAGAAACGTCGAAAGACGCGGCGGCTTTCGATTCTTCGCCTACGATGCCTTATTGCGAGCGCTGGACGCTCGCGGGATGGGAGTGCTTTGGATTCTCGATTACGGTCACCCGGACCACGGTGGCAACGTACCACGAACCCCCGACGATATAGCCGCATTCGGGCGCTTCGCCGAAGCCGCCGGCGCACACTTCAAAGGCCGCAATGTACGCTACGAAATCTGGAACGAGCCGGACACGATTCAATTTTGGGACCCCGAGCCCAACCCAGCCGAATATGGTGCCCTGCTTCGCGAATCCGTCGCCGCCATCCACCGCGCCGACCCTACAGCGAGCATCACTAGTGGAGGCGTCTCCCGATTCGACCTGCCCTTCCTGAGCCGTGTTCTCGATCCGGCGAGTGCGGCCGGCCTGGCCGCCATCGGAATCCACCCCTATCCCAAGGCGCCCGAGAATATCGTCCCTGCACTGCAACTATCACGGGAATGGGCGTCTTCGGCTCTAGGAGATCGCATTGAAATCTGGGACACGGAATCGGGATACTCGTCGACGAGCATTGGGCGCATGAGCCAGGCCTCGCTGGCTGTCCGCGAGCTGCTGACGATACAGTCCGTGGGTTTTCGGTTGGCGGTCTGGTACGACCTCCGCGACGACGGGTCCGACGCGTCCAACCCCGAGCAAAACTACGGTCTGCTCGACTCGACAGGCGCCGCAAAGCCGGCCATGCAAGCGATACGCAATCTTATCGCTATGACGAAGGATCGCAAATGCATCGGCCTGCTTGAGGAAACGCCATCCGGAACTCATGCCATGCGCTGGGAGGGAGCAGCGGAAACATTACTCGTTGTCTGGACCGAAGATCGTCAAACGGTCGAATTCTCAAAACAGAACCTCGTCTCTGTCAGGGACCTTTTCGGAGAACCGATCAGAACGAAGGACCGCCCCTCCCATCGGGTCCGCGTTGAACTTGCCGCCGAAGCCGGCCCCATATATCTGCTCTGGACTCGTTGAGCCGCATCGAAGGTATACGATGTTACCGAGAAGAATGCATGCGGATAATGTTCGCCATTGGTGTCCTGACCGCCGGTGTGCTGGCCGCGCCTGCCATGGCTGCGGACAGCGTCCATTTCACGATTGACGTTTCGCGATCCGGCCCCAAAATCGACCGGAATATCTTCGGCCAGTTCGCTGAGCATCTCGGGCACGGCATTTACGAAGGCATCTGGGTTGGTCCAGATTCCAGCATTCCCAACACCCGCGGACTTCGCAACGACGTGGTTGCCGCGCTAAAGGCTCTCAAGGTGCCCAATGTCCGCTGGCCAGGCGGCTGCTTCGCAGACGAATACCACTGGCGCAAGGGCATCGGGACGCAGCGAGTCGTAAGCCTCAATCCCAACTGGGGCGGCGTCACCGAACCGAACACATTCGGGACGCACGAGTTCATGGACTTTCTCGATCAGATCGGCAGCGAGGCGTACATCTCCGTCAACGTCGGCTCAGGCACCCCGCGCGAAGCGGCCGAATGGCTCGAATATGCCACCACCGCGCAGCCGACCACACTCGCCAAAGAGCGAGCCGCCAATGGTCATCCCGGTCCGTGGAAGATCGGTTTCCTTGGCATCGGTAACGAGAGCTGGGCCTGTGGAGGCAACATGACGGCTGACTACTATCTCAGCCAGCTTAAGATCTACAGCCGGTTTGTCAGAGATTTCAACCCGGCTCAGCAGGACAACGATCAGATGCTCAAGATCGCCGTCGGACCGGGCGGACCCGACACTAGTTGGACGGAAACGATCATGAAGGGGTGGCAGAGCCACGAGTGGAGTTGGGACATCAACGGGCTTTCACTGCACTCGTACACTGTGGTGCGATGGCCGCCCGCCTTTGCGTCCGTAGGTTTCGGCGAAACCGAGTACAGCCAGATCCTGAAGTCGACGCTGGACATGGAGGACCTGGTGAGTAAGCAGTCGGCCGTGATGGACAAATACGATCCGCAGAAGAAGGTCGCACTGGTGGTTGATGAATGGGGCGCATGGTACGCGCCATTGCCGGGCTCGAATCCGGGTTTTCTGGTTCAACAAAACAGCATGCGCGACGCAATTCTGGCAGCGCTGAACCTGAATATCTTTGCCCGGCACGCCGATCGCGTGCGCATGGCCAACATTGCGCAAATGGTCAACGTCCTCCAGGCCATGATTGTGACCGACAAGGAGAAGATGGTTCTGACTCCGACTTACCACGTGTACAAAATGTACGTACCGTTCCAGAACGCGACCTTCGTGCCTGTTTCTTTTGACGCCGGCATTTACAAGCACGGCGACATTACGCTGCCTCGCGTCGATGCCATCGCGGCGAAGGACGCTACCGGCAAACTGTGGGTGGAGTTGACGAACATCGATCCCGATCATTCCGCAGAAGCCGAGCTAAGCCTGTCCGGTATTAACCCGAAATCAGCAGCCGGCGAAACGCTGACTGCGCCCAAAGTTGATAGCGTCAACTCTTTTGCCGCGCCAACGACTGTGGCGCCAAAACCAATTGCAGCGAAGGTCCAGGGTGGCAAACTGGTTCTGCAACTCGAGCCTAAGTCCGTCACCGTAGTCTCTGTGGAGCAATAAGCCGCACCAGGCGGCGTGCTTCACACACGGTCGAATTCGAGAGTGTAAACGTGCGCCTTCTTGAGGCTGAGTTGCACAGTCGAATCGGTTGTGGTCGGCAAAGCCAACGGCAAGCGGCCGTCGTGAATGGATCGGATGCGAGAGCCGGGAGCAGGCCGAAGCCTGTGCATGCCGTCCAAAGTGGCTTTCAGAGTCGCGCCGGCAATTGTGCCGCCGCTCCAGGCTATGTCCACCTCCACTCCGCCGCGAGCACGTAGTCCGGTTACTTTACCGGTGGGCCAGGCCGCTGGGAGCGCCGGGAGAAGCCGAATTTCGCCGCCGTGACTCTGGAGAAGCATTTCCGCAATGGCAGCGGTTGCGCCGAAGTTGCCGTCAATCTGGAACGGCGGATGATTGTCGAAAAGGTTTGGCAGAGTGGATTTTTGAAGCAGCGCGACCAGATTTCCATACGCCTGGTCCCCATCGGCCAAACGGGTCCAGAAGGCGATAATCCAAGCGCGGCTCCAGCCGGTGTGCCCGCCTCCATGGGCCAGCCTCCTCTCGATGGTCGCGCGGGCGGCACGAGCCAGTTCCGGTGTTTTCTGAAGTGTAATCTGATCACCTGGAAACAAAGCGAACAACTGGGACATGTGGCGATGCCCTGGGTCCGCTTCTTCGTAGTCTTCCGGCCATTCCTGTATCTGGCCGAGGCGGCCGATCCGCAGCGGCGAAAGTTTTTCGCGCGCTGTTGCCACTTGGGCCCGGAATTCTGGTTCAATCCCTAGGATCTCGCTGGTTTCGATCACTCGCCCGAAAAGTTGGTGGAGAATCTCGGTATCCATGGTGGGCCCCATGCACAGGACGGCCTTCTCGCCCGACGGCAGCAGGTATGAATTCTCAGGCGAGAGCGACGGGCCAGTCACCAGATGCCCTTTGCCGTCTGGGACCAGGTAATCGAGAAAGAACTGAGTCGCCTCTTTCATGACCGGGTAAGCACGTTCGGCGAGGAATCGGCGGTCGCGCGTGAAATCGTAGTGTTCGGCGAGATGGAGAGACAGCCAGGCCGCGCCCATGGGCCAGACGCCCGAGCGGGCGCTATCGATGGGAACGGCATCTCCCCAGAGGTCGGTATTGTGGTGCAGGACGAATCCTCCGGCGCCGTAATAGAACCGCGCCACGCGGCGGCCGTTTTCACGCGCCGCGTCGATCAGGTCGAATAATGGCTCATGAAGCTCCGACAGGTTGCAGGTCTCGGCCGGCCAGTAATTCATCTCGGTGTTGATGTTGATGGTGTATTTGCTGCCCCATGGGGGAGTCAGGCTGTCATTCCATTTCCCCTGTAGGTTGGCTGCCATACTTCCAGGCCGGCTGCTGGCGATCAGCAGATACCTTCCATAGTGGAAATAGAGGGCCAGCAGATCCTCATCGGTTGCGCCATCTTTCACCCGCTGCAGCCGCACGTCGGTGGGCAGGGCGCGGACCGCCGGATCGACAGGAAGTTCGAGCCGCATGCGGCGGAAGAATCGTTGGTGATCCGCCACATGCGCGCTCCGAAGCGCGTTATAGGCGCCGGACGCTGCTTCGAGATCGCGATCGCAGGCGCGCGCAAGATCCTGGTCCCGATAATCGTTGGCGGCGACGACCGTCAGTGTGGCGCTGTCGGCCGCGGTCACACTGAGATGGTCGCCGGCGTTTTCTAAGCGTCCCCCGACCACGGTAGCCTTCACTTCGCAGCGGAATCGAACCCCGGTGTCGCGCTCGCCTGGCGCTTTTTTCGGCAGAGCCTGACCGATCAGAATGAGCCGCCCAGCCGCGGTTTCGGTGGTTGCATCCGCCGAGCGATTTACGGTAGCGCGGAAGGAAATGCTGCCGGGCCTGTCGGCGGTCAGGTGCACGACGATGCAGCGGGCCGGCGCCGACGCGAATACCTCGCGCCGATAGTGGATTTCGTTAATCGTGTAACGAACTGAGGCAATGCCCGAGTCCAGGTCAAGGTCACGCCGGTAGTTCACGGGTTCCGCGCCATCGCTAAACTCGAGCCAGAGGTCGCCGAGAGGCTGATAGACGGGCAGCGCATGAGGAATGCTGATCATCGCGTCGTTTGCCATCGCCTGCGCTTCGGCCGGGTGCCCCTGTTGAAGCAATTTCCGGATCTCCGGAATCGCCTTGGGCGCCTGCGGATTGCTCCGGTCGCGCTTCTCGCCTGACCAGATGGTGTCCTGATTCAGTTGGAGATGTTCGCGGTGGACGTCGCCAAACACCATTCCAGCGAGCCGCCCATTGCCGATCGGCAACGCCTCGGTCCACTCATGAGCCGGTTGCCGATACCAGAGCCGAAGGGCATTGTCATCAGCGGGCCCTGCTCCGAATGCTGCGCCGCTTACAGCCGCTCCCAGCAGGGTGCGATGAAAGCTCCTGCGATTCATTCGCCGCGCCATAGGTCACCGACAACTGTAGCGCTCCGCGAATGGGACGTTCAAAACATGTCACCAGGAGCCCCTGGCCCCTAAAACCAGGCCCATAAAAGTGGATAGGAAAATGGGGGCACAGGCGGTTTCGCCTGTGCATACTTCCACAATGTCAGGATATTCGCGAGGCGCGAAGAATCAGAGACTGTGTAATACCCTTACACTTAGCTTGCGTTCGACAAGTAGACAGGCTCCTACTCTACTCAATGGCGTACAAGTACCCATCGCCGCTGCCGATATAAACGGTCCGGTCGACGATGACAGGTGAAGAGTAAAAAGGCCCCACACCATCCTCCATTGTCAGAGCTACAATCGGCGTCTCGCGCCAGGATGAGGTAAACAGCATGGCCCCGTTGTATTTGCCGTCAGCCGTCAACGCCCAATTCCGGTTCTTGCGCGATGCCTCAGTTCGGAAGCTCCACAGCAGCTCGCCGGTGTTCAAATCGCGTGCCTCGAAAATTCCGTTTAGCACTCCCAAATAGATGACGCCGTCCGCGACCGCCGGAGAGCCAAAAACGGGTGCCTTGGTCGACTTGTCTATCAGGGACTTGCCTGTGGCGGCCTCTAGTATCCGCAACTGACTGCTGTCTGACGTGGCAAAAATCACCTTACCGTTTACCACGGCCGGCGTACTGTTGACCCAACTCCCGGCATTGCTGAACTTCCACTTCTCGGTCCCCGTGGCCGCATCGAGAGCGTAAACCATGGAGTCACGGCAACCCGTATAGACGACGCCGTCCACAACCGCGGGAGAGGATTGAAAGCCTACCTGGTTGTGAATTTCCGGATCCTCGCCGGCGTGAAAGCGCCACTTCAACTTGCCGTTGTTTGCATCGAGGGCGTAGAAGTAACTGTCCCAACTGCCGATGTAAATCGTGCCGCCGGCATAAGCGGGAGAGGCGTGAACGACGTCTCCGGTGGTAAACTTCCAGCGCAGTTCACCTTCGCGCGAGTCGACCGCGTAGACATTCCCGTCGCTGCTGCCGAAATACACTGTTCCCTGGGCCACGGCAGGGCTCGACAAATAGACGTCGTACGGATCGGGTATCGTCTGCGTCTTAGGCTGCATGCCGTGAATGCCCTTGGCTTCGAACCGTCGCTCACCCGCGGTGGCAAATTTCCATTTCAGTTCTCCGCTCGCAGCATCGAGAGCATACAAATGGTCGTCGTAGCTGACGATGTAGACGACGCCGGCGGCGACTGCCGGACTGGATGCCACCGGTCCGCGCGTGGTGAACATCCAGCGCTGCATTCCGGTTGCGGCGTTCACTGCATAAACCTTGCCATCGTCGCTGCCAAAGTAAATCACGCCATCGGCGTAGGCCGGCGATGAAACAATGCGGCCGCCCGTCGCGAACCTCCATTTCACACTATGAAACTGCCGCGGTCCGGAGCCGCTATAGACTCCCGTATGTTCGGGATTTCCATGAAAGCTGGCCTGGCCAAAGCAGGCTGTAATGCAAAACCACGAACCGATCCAGATGCGAAGGTCACGGCAGGTCATCTGGCAAGCTCCTTACGAAGAGTGATCGGCATCTCGATTCCGCCGATGCGCACCGTCCCCCGAATTTCTCCGGCGCTTCGGTCAAAGGATGCCTCCAATGCCACCGGTCCACCCTCGAGCATCAAGATACGGCCCTCTTGCCGTACCAGAGTCACGGGTATTGGGTTTTCCTTGGTTCGCACTGCGATCAGGGTCGCGGATGCAGCTTTAGCCTCGTTTTTCAGCGCCAGCCGGAGCGTCAGAGGATTTCCCCCGTATGTGACTTTGGCCGTCCATTCGCCCTCGAACTCCTGCTGAATGCGAGTACTTTTCGGGGGGAAATCGACTTGTGCGACACCGGTTTTGTGGAGCGTCAAAGGCGCCGTGTTTCCCGCCTCGGCGAATTCGCCCGTCATGGCGTCGCCGGCGATTTGAGCTTTGACCGCCGGATCGCCGAGGACCCCTGCGATCGTGAACTCCAGGGCGTTATCTTTCAGCGTAAGATGGGCGAGCGGTGCGCCTTTCACGCCCAGGCCTGGCACGGTCGCGGATCCGGCCCAGGCGGCCGAGTCATCCTTCGCCAGGTCGACGATTATGGCGACCGAGCGACCCGGTATTTCCACTGTGCCCTCCCACCGGCCCGAGACCGAGTCGGCAGCCCACGCTGGAGCAAGTGCAAGAAGCACGCCAGGCAGGCAGAGATGTGAAGCAGACAAGCGAAGTGGCATCGATTTGGGTACGAGTACTAGCAGAGCTGGCAGAAGTCTTTGAGAGCGGCATGCGCAGGCGAAACCGCCTACGCCACCTTAGTCTGCTAGACGAGTAGCCGGGTTAAAGGTCCCGGGTCATTTTCGGTCATGAATTTGACAGAACCTGCCAGGGGCGGCCGCCATCGAGTCAAACCACCTTCTTCGAACGGGCCCGCTTGGGTGAACGGACTAACTGCGGCGATTCAGGCGTTGCAAGCAGCAGGCGAAAATGCTCATGCAGTTGAGCGACGGCGCGATCGAAGGCATTCACCGAACCATCCGACCTCGATAGCATGACTCCGCCTTCCATGACCGCAAGCACAAACGTGGCAAGCGCATCGACATCGGTGTTGCTGGGCAGACGGGCGGCGCTCTGTTCGAGGCACTCGCGGACCACGGCGATCCAGCCGCCGAAATTCTCGGCGATCAACCGGTGGGCGGGACGATTCTCGGGGTCAATCTCCAGTGCCAATCGCCCGATCGGGCAGCCATAGCGGCATTCCGTGTCGATGATGCGCTGGCGATAGCCGGCCAGGATTGCAAAGATGCGGGCTATGGGATCCGTGGTTTGCGCGAATGCGGGCTCAACCACCATCGGACGAAGCGCGCCAAGATACATCTCCAGGACAGCGCGCAAGAGCGCCTCCTTGCTTTCGAAAAAGTGATAAAAGCTCCCGGAGTTGACGTTGGCATGGGTCAGAAGGTCGGCCATGCTGGTACCAGCGAACCCCCGATCCCAGAACAGATAGCGGGCCGAATCGATGAGCCGCTCGCGGGTGCTGGAGGACTTCGACATTTACAAATCTCTTGACTTTCCTAGCATACTGAGGTTTACTTGAACGATCAATCAAGTTTGAGGAGAAACATGCGAACGCTTACTCTGTTAGCCGTCGCGACGGCTGGATTCGCCCAAAACCCGGTTAAGGTGGTCAAGCAGCTCACGCCCGAGAAGGCATTGATCTTCGAGGTGACCGTTCCCGCGCGTCGGGCGGAAGTCTGGCAGGCATTCACAACCAGCGAAGGCCTGAGTACATGGCTTACACCCGGGGCGGTTGTCGAACTGCAAAAAGGCGGCGAATGGACAGCGCACTTTCCGGGAGGTAAGACCGGCGGTGGGACCATTCTCAGTTTCGTACCGGAAGAGCAGCTCACAATGGCCGCCTTAGCGCCCGAGGCTTTCCCCACTGTGCGAGCGGAGAGGACAACAGCCCGATTCGAGTTTAGCGTGGAAGGCGATGCGACACGCGTTCGCTTGATCCAAACCGGTTGGAAAAGTGGACCGGAGTGGGATAAGGCCTATAACTACCTGGCGCAAGGAAACGTACAACTGCTTGAGACCTTAAGACAGCGTTTTGTGTCCGGACCAATCGACTGGGAGAAGGAATGGGGGCTTCCCAAGAAATAGAAAAGGGGCAATCACATGCAAAATCTCAATTTCTGGGCAATACTCGCGGCGGCGGCCGCTGCGTTTGTGATCGGCGGTCTGTGGTACTCCCCGCTTCTGCTCGGTAGCCTTTGGAAGAAGGCGAACGGGTTCGGGGCTGAGGACACACCGCGAGCTACCGGAAAGGTCTTCGCCATCAGTTTCGTGCTCAGTCTCGTTATGGCTATCAACCTCGCGATGTTCTTGAACAACCCGAGCACCACGACGAGTTGGGGCGCTACCGCAGGTTTCCTGGCCGGTTTCGGGTGGGTGGCCATGGGGATTGGAGTGGTTTCGCTTTTCGAACGGCGGCCCTGGTCGTACGTGATCGTCAATGGAGGCTATCTCACAGCCTCACTGACGATTATGGGCGCCATCCTTGGCGCTTGGCGCTGATTGCGAGCACCTGCTGACTGGTCCAGAGGTCGTTAGCTAATCGTTAAAGTTTTAAGGGGATGAATCGCCGTGTTAGACGTCATAATAACGTATTGGCATGCAACAACCTCGCAGTCCAGGTGTCGTTCGATTCGGACCCTATCAGTTCAACAAGCAAACAGGTGAATTACGTAAGCAGGGATTGAAGATCCGGCTCAGCGGCAAGCCGGTCGAGTTCCTTCGTGCCGTGCTGGAGAGCCCGGGTGAGGTCGTAACCCGGGAGGAGCTCCAAAAGCGGCTCTGGCCCGGCGATACCGTCGTCGATTTTGAAAGTGGGCTGAACACGGCCGCAAATCGTCTTCGGCTCGCTCTCAGCGATACGGCCGAGCACTCTCACTATCTTGAGACCCTCGCACGTGTGGGGTATCGGTTCATTGCTCCCGTCTCCGACGATTTCGAAGTGCCGGCAAACGCAATAGAGGAAACACCGGCGCCGGTCACGTTGGAAACCCCTCCGCCAGCGGTTCTTGAGACCGTCAAGCCGACGCGCACGCGTTGGATCCTTCTTACGATTGCGGCTGTATCCATTGGCGCCGGCGCCATCGGATTCTCCTTAAAGAAACCGGCGGCCCTTCCCGTCTTCCACCAGGTCAGCTTTCGGCGCATGACCATTTTGGCGGCCCGCTTTGGCCCCGACGGCCAAACAGTGATTTATCAGGGTCTGGAACGGCGAGGTAAAGGTGAGATCTACATAACCCATCCCAGCAGTCCTGAATCCAGACGCCTCGAATTCCACCGCTGCGACCTCGGATCCGTGTCACGATCCGGCGAGCTGGCACTGATCACATCAGAGCGCGGCAACTTGAACGAGCTGCTGGAAGTACCTATGAACGGAGGATCGCCTCGAAGAATCGACCAGGGAATATCGTCGGTGGACTGGACCCCGGACGGCCGCACTATGGCAGTGGCGCGCGGCCAGTTTAACCCGATGGCGATTGAGTATCCACGTGGAAAGGTCTTATATCGCAGCGCCGGGTGGGTGGCTGACTTGCGCATCTCGCCCGACAGCCGGCAACTCGCTTTTTTGGAACATCCGGTGCGCGGCGACGACTCCGGGAGCGTGGCTCTGCTCGATGAACACGGCAAGGTACGCACGCTATGCGGTCCCTGGTCGAGCGTAGACGGTCTCGCCTGGGCTCCGTCAGGCCGCGAAATCTGGTTTACCGCCGCGGCTTCGGGACTGAATCGAACACTTTATGCCGTAGGGCTTTCGGGCAATTTGCGAGTCGTGATGCGACTGCCAGGGGTGTTGATGCTCAACGACATTTCGAGTTCCGGACAGGTTCTGCTGTCGCAAGATGAAGTGCGTATTGGAATGAACGGCCAGCTCAACGGGGACTCCACTGAATCCGACCTTTCCTGGTTCGATGGCTCTCGCGCCGTGGGTCTGTCGGACGACGGGAAAGTGCTGCTCTTCGATGAATCCGGAGAGGGCGGAGGTCCGCGGTACTCCGTGTATATCCGCCGCGCCGGAGAAACAGCCGCAGTGCGTGTGTCGGAGGGTTCTGCAATGGCGCTTTCTTCCGACGGCAGCTTTGCGATTACGTCCGGGTGCCGAGATAGAAGCCAGCTCAACCTGGTATCGCTATCCTCCGGAGAAACGCGCTCACTCTCCGGAAACGGTTTGACTTATGACTGGGTGCGTGTTTTCCCGGATGGAAAGCGCCTTTTGGTAGGCGGCGCGCTTCCTGCGGGGAAGCCTTCGATTTTTATCCAGGACTTGAACGGAGCCAAGCCGCGATCCGTCCGAACAGACACGTACTTGTCGAATGCCGAGATTTCACCGGACGAGTGCTGGATTGCCGGCCGCGACATGAACGGGAAGATTTCGATCGTGCCCGTCGCGGGGGGTAATGCCAGCAGCGTCTATCTCGGATTTTCAGCGATTCCGCTGCGATGGTCCGACGACGGGAAATCACTGCTGGTAGAAAGACTGAATAACATCCCCCGCGAGCTTTTCATGGTAAACATCAAAACCGGGAGGTATGCTCCGTGGAAGAACCTGGCGCCCACAGATCTGAGCGGCGTGCTCGGGATCACGCCGCCGTGCATATCCAAGGATCAGCAGTCGTATGCGTATTCATTCAACCGGACCATATCTGTGTTGTTCACGGTCAATGGTCTGAGATAGTAGCTCACGAGGAATGTGGAAGGGGAGCAGACATCAGCCTGTCGTCATGGACCACTGATCCATCCAGCAGGAATTTGCGGTGGTTCGGCGCGGCACGGCCGACGCCGTGCGCCAGTCCGAGCAGCGCGGGCCTCAACCATAAGTCCAGTGCAATGGACGGTGGCGATTCCTCGCCGGTAAAGCGCTACGCCCTTGCTGTCCGTGCGAACGCTCATAACCGATGAGCACAACACCGTTCGTCCTTCCGGCCCGCACGTGCTCCTTGCATATCCCTTTCAAGAAACGTGAGGAGGATAACCATTGGAAACGAATCCTTCGTACGAGCCGCGAGCGCCACACTTGGCCGCGCGAAGAGGTGAATGTGCCATATGTCGGTTTCGGCAACGGCGAGGCGATCATGCTCGCCAAAGCGCGGCACAATGATGTGTTTCCTACTGCTCATTACGGCTGAGAATTCCCGCTCGACTACCGCACGAAGTATCGGCCAAACACGCACTACCCATCGCGGCTCTGACGCGTACGGTTATTTTGAGCAGTACTGTTGCAGCGTTTGGGCTCAAATCATCACACGACCAGCGCACATCCAGGCCAGCGATGCCGAAGCAACCCTTTGGAGAGAGCAGACGAATGAAGAGTCATTGAATGTGTGCGAGTGATCCGCTGTCGCGTCGTTCGCTTTGCTCTCGGATCAAGGTACGGATTTGCACGGGATCGGACACAGCACCGACCCGAAAGCCATTAACGAAGAGCGTGGGGGTGCCTTGCACGCCGGCATGCGTTCCAAACTCGATGTCGCGATCAATCCGCTCCGATATTGCTTTTCCCATCAAACAGCGGGAAAGCCGTTGTTCATCGACGGCACGGGATTTGGTGGCTTCTCTAGTCAGTTTTTCCCGAACATTGCTCGGGGTGAACTCACTCTGGTGCTCAAAAATAAAGTCATGCAGCGTCCAGAAAGTCTCCGTACTTTGATCCGCAACACACCCACTTACCTCTGCTGCCGCACGTGCCCATGGATGAAACGGCAGCGGATAATGTCGAAACACTAGCCGCACTTTCATTTTTTCCTCCGGTAGTACCTCAGACCTGAGCGTCTTGGCCAAATGTGCACAGTACGGACATTGAAAATCGGAGAAGACGGTGAGCGTCACGGGAGCGATTTTCGAGCCGATCGATGGAGAAACGTCACTTGCAAGTCCAGCCATGAGTTCCCGCAGTTTCTGTTTTTCCTCCTCGATGGGGTCGATGCTCGTGTCCAGCAGATCGCGTGCTAAATATCTGAGGTCCGGTGAGGCGAACAACGTGAGGCGGAAAGTGTCCTTCGAATCTTTGGACCTAAACTCGAGTTTTCGGAAACACGAGGACCCGATGCTTGTTGAGCTTGTGAGTTCGATCGCCGTGGTTGTTGATACCTTGAATTTCTTTTGCACGTACGTTATCAGTTTGGCGACTTGTTGTGCGGAGATCGCCTGACAAGCGGAATCGGCCGCTACGGAGGGGACGGGGAGCAAAAGGCCGAGGTTTGCAATCATGCTGCACGCGCGGACGCCGAAGGAGAGGGCCATAGAATGGTCTCAACGGCCCGTGGTCACGAGGAAGACATCGTATGCCCAGCGGCCAACATGCGCGTGAGCCGCGTCCTCTACTTTGGCGCGGAACCGAAATTGGTTGCCATAGAGATCTGTGAACTTGGATTCCTGGTAATGAAGGTCAATCGAGTCCACACCTAATGTTGACAATGGGAAGAGTTCGTTTGGCTCCGAGATGGCATTATGGTTCTTGTCCTGCCAAAGTCGTAGCTTGCTGAACACTGTATCTTTGCTATCAATAACGCCGTCGTTGTTGCCGCCGTTTGCTGGTTTATCGAACTCTGCCAGGGCAAGGAAACCGTTAGGATTGGGGGAAGCTGGCTGTGCGGTGATGTTACCAAACATTTCCTTTGCGCTATCTATACGCCCGTTTCCATTGCGATCGAGTACCAGCCATGCATTGTCCGAGCCGATCGCCGTCCATGCAACTTGAATCTTCCGGCCCGTCCCGTAAAAGTCAAAATGGACCCCGTGGGCTGCGTCTGTAAGCTCGAAGCCTTGACCCGTGACGTCGACAATGATCGGCGAGCCAGGACCGCATTGCCAATTGCCCGAGCTGTCACAATACGCACCACTATTTGGACAATCCGGTGGAACACCAGTGCAAGTGACACCGCAGCATCCGGAATTGCCTAAGCTTTGACCGGAAGGGCAGCCACTGTTGTTCGGATATGCGCACGGATCGGGGTTAACCAAACCTAACTCCGTACAATTGTCTGGTGTCGTTGGGCAACTGGTTGGCGTACACTGACCTGCTTGGCATTTCTGGCCTGACGGACAGTCTGTATCGAACAGGCATTGAGCCGGACCGCTGTAGCACGCGACTATATTACAGGTTGGATTACATGACGGCCCAGTGCATGCAGTGCTGCCGTCTTGACGGATTCCGTAATCCGGATCGCCTATTATGTAATCGCTGTACGCATACTGATAGCTACCGCAACCAGTGCCAGTACACGAAGGGGTGCTATTGACGGCATACGATCCTGAACAAGCTGTTGCGGTGCAACTTCCGCCTTGTGCGTGCACGCGCGGCTGCAGGATGCCGGTAATTCTGTCAATCCAACTGGCCGATCTACCCCGCGGTTGACAACGACCGACAGCCACGGGTGGTTTCGCTGCCCGGTGGACATCGTAGCGGGGATCTGGGAGTGACCCTGCAAAAACGGAGGGGAGATGAAGCCCGTCTATCGATACAAAGGAAGACTTGCTGATTTTTGACGGTCCATTCCCATATGTCATAACACCGACCGTGGTGGTCGTCAGAGCAGCGCCGAGCATCACAATTGCAGTTTTGGTCTTGGCTTCACTGGTTCATCCTCACCTGCCACGATCGATGCGAACAGCTACAGCACCGTCGTTCTGGGAGCCACCGCTTGGTGACGCCCGGGGCTCTTGGAACTACTCTATAGTCAGCGTGTCGTCATGAATCGCCGGAGCTTGGTGTCTCCGTCGCTTGTGATTAACATCTGGCCGTCAAATCCAATAGCACTCGACCACGTGGGCCGGTAATCCTTCGGCAAGGCGAACGGCCTCCAACTACCTGTCTGCGATCAAGATAATCGAACTCCGCTCTTCCAGCTCCGAATCGGCTCACTACAACATCGTTGTCCTGACTAAGGGCGACGCCAGTTATATCGTTTCTGCTTGACCCTGGCGGGGTAGGAACTCGGACAATTTCCGAGCCATCGAAACCAAACTCTATGTACTCGCCCTCAAGATTAAACCACCCGATGCGGTCTCGTGAAGCATGCAAGGAGGTCAATTCTGCGGTTTGCCAGCCCAGTGCAGGCACGTTAACGGATTTGAGCATCTTTCCAGATGGATCAAACTGCCGCAGCACATGGCGCGCGAGCACACGCGTGTTCTCGTTATCTTTAAGGTGACCGATCGTCCAGAGTGTCCCGTCCGGAGCGAACGTAATGCGCAGGGCGCAATACGGCCAGATGCGTGTGACCACCTGAGATTTACGGTCCGCTGCGATACGCGCGATGAATGTGGTGCCCCGAGAATCCCCGGTCAATGCGCCGCCCGTAACAGCGACCTCGCCCGCTGCCGACATCGCAATTCCATAAATATCGATACGGGCAGCATCGTCGAATGTAAACAGCATCTCGTTACGCGTGCCATTCTCGTCGATCGTATAAAGGATCGGTCCGTTCGAGTGGTTCTTTTCGAAACCGACAAGCAGATGATTATCCCATTGCGCGGATTCTGGCCGCCTTGACAAGCTATCGATGTCACCGTCGTGCGTCAGTGAGCGGGCCATGATCGTTTTGGGCACCTGTGCGTAGAGCGACTGGGTTGATGGTAGTACCGCTGTAAGCATTATTATCGCAACGAATTCAGCGTAACGATGCACGAATCTCATAAGCCTCCATGTAAGTTATAAATGGGCGAGCTCGCATACCTTTGCGAACGCCAGATTAGCGTTTTAGCCCTCTTATCGTCAAGAGTTTTCTGTACGCAATTCTGGTAAACAACTCTCGCGTAATATACCTTACGATGCAAAATTTGACGAGCTGCAAGAAATTACACGGTGTTCATCGATAAACCCGCGCGGCGTAATCACCGACGTGAAATACCACCCAACGGTAACGCCTCTGGATTCCTTCGCCGCAACAACACGCATTGCCGATGGGTAAGAGAACACTGCTGCTGAAACGCGGGTCTGTTATAAGCGAAATCGTTCGGTTGAACCGCTGTCTAGTCTCAGCTACACACTTTCTGCTCAAAAGAACTCTTTTGAGCAGTAGATCAAGACTGCTGTGACAAGGTGCTTCCGAGGTGCATCGCGCCAGCGCGGCCCGAGACCGCACTTTTGACTGACGTCAACGATTCTTTGTGTTCTCCGCCGTGTTCTTTGCTCAAGAAGAACTCATGGGGCCTCGATGGTTCGCTCGGTGAATCAGTGGTCGGGGTCCAACAATGTCTGCCCTCTGTGTTTTAAACAAAAGGGTGACAGGTGTTTAGAATAGAAGAATGCAAGAACTCTTGCTCAGGCTAACTATTTCTGATCTAGACGGGCGACCCGGTCAGTACAGTACGGTCCCTGTTGCGGGGCAGCCGGAACAAATCGTCAGGATTTTAAGACTCGGTCCGTCCGGTCGTGATCGATGGGAGGTTAGCACTCTCGTTGACCGCCGCGGCGGTTCATCCAGGGCTGACCATCCCACTTTAAAAGCAGCAGTACAGAGTTTGGGTTACAAGGACTACAAAATTCTCAAATAGTTGTGCTTCACGTCGGAGTCTCTTGACGCCGCCAACCAAACGGCTATACTGCCCATAACAACTCATTTGAGCAGTACATGAGCGTGGCGCTTTGTTGTCGCCACGCTTCGAAGCCCGTATTCACGGGCCTTTCGCGCATTGTGGGTGTCTCAACGACGACGCTCAAACGCTATCCCTTTTCAACTGTAAGGAGCAGACCTGAAAGACGCGAGAAACCGCGCGTGCGCTGGCGGCGGAGCTCGCACCAGAATCTTCCACAGTGCTCGATGCGCATTGTAATGGGCAGTATGAAAGAACTCGTCGCCACCGCTCCCCCGCCCCACGCGCCGGATTTTACTCCTCCATCAGGATCACCGGAATGTTTACCGGCTGCATCGCGGCAATCTCGTTTTGACGAACGCCGTAGATCGCCTGCCGCTCGCGCAGTTGCTCGTCGGAGAATACCTTGCGCAACCACGCGAACGTTGACACTTGCGCGTTTCCCAAACTTTGCCAGGCGATATAGTGGGCCAGTTCTGCGCGGTCGGTATAGACGATTTGGGTGGTACCTGTCATTGCTTTTAAGAATACGGAGGGCAGTCCTCATGTCCACGAGCACCACTCCCCTGCCCCGCGCGCCGGACTTGTGGGTTCGATCCCCACCGCGAACACCGCTGCCATCGCTTTCCGGGGTTTGCCTACCGGCACGCCCGCTTCGGTACCGACGAGAAAAGCATGGAACTGACCGTGCGGGCGCGCAAGGGTTCGGCCGCAGTTTGCTCTCGCTGCCGCTTTGCCGGCGCCCGGTTACGAGCACCTCGCCGAACGGCGCCTTGAGTTCATTCCCCTGTGGGAGGCTTCTCTTCCTTTTGTACATCATGTGCCGCGGCGACTGTCATGGAAAGAAACGGCGGAGGCATTTCGTACCTCCTGGGACAAGGTTTCGACGCGATTGAACATCTTTCAGCCCTTCGACGAAGTCCGCGCTGGAGAATCGCGCGTCATGGCGAGCGAAGGCCGGACACCGGTACTGAAGAAGCCGCGCGAGAATCTGAAGCAGGAGCAGTGGCAAGCTGCGTGAGCCGGAATCAACCCACGAGACACAGCCTCTGACTCTTCGCATCGCTCGAAGACTTGGAGGATGTGGAAAGGTGGAGCAGGCGATTCCGCCTGCTCCACCCTTCACAAACCGTCTTTTCGGACCTTATCGAGAATGAACCACTGCGCACCGATCAGTTAAAAGACAATCCGGGCAACAATTTGCACCTGGCGGGAGTTACTCGGAAAGAAATTATTGTATTGACCAAACGTCGCCTCACTCGGAACCAGGAAACTGCGGCTGATCCCATTTGTGGCATATGGCGAAACATCCGACAGATAACTGCCTGTGAACTGGGAGTGATTCAGCAGGTTGAAAAATTGTGCCCCGAAACTGACGCTGGTGCGCTCTGTGACGCTGATTCGTTTCATCAGAGCCATATCAATGTTGTTGGTACGGCCCAGCGGAAACGTGTTGCGGCCTCCATTTGCGAGGGCGCCAAAACCTGCGACCACATAGCGAGCATTGGGATTGTTCGCGACATAAGCGACGATGCTGTCACTACCCGCGTCCACTGCCTGTCCGGCGGAGTTAAGGCCCGTAACATCGCTTCCCACCTTAGCCGCACCCGCCGGGTTGATGATCGCGCGGTCGCCTGTAGGATCATTGTTCAGATTGGCATCGATTCCATCTTGAATGGTCACGTATTCGGGCGACTCGAAAGTGTAAGTCCCCGAAAGATTCCAATTTCCTACGAGATTCTTCATGATCCAGTTGCCACCCTGGAATGGGCGGAAATCATAAACCGGGGTCAGGGTTAAGCGGTGACGCCGGTCGAGCGCTGAACTCGCCCACTCTGAGCGTTGATCCTGGAAATCCTGCGATCGACGCGGCGACAAGATTGTCGAGTTATTGGTGGCGGTAGAGTCGTCGAAGTTGTGGCTCCAAGTGTACGCAAAGATGAACGAGAAGTTCTTGGAATAGCGCTTTGTCATCTGTATCGCCAGGCCGTTGTAGCGCGAATTCCCCCAGGGGTTGTAACCCACCAGGGCATTCTGGAATCCGTAGACGGCAAGAGCATTCCAGGGTTCGTCAACCGTCGTGCCCGGAGGGAGCTTGGCCGAAAGCGCGCCAAGCGTCAGTTTGTCACCCGCGAGTTGGGCTGCTGTCGGCATCGTGAAGTACGTCGGGATGTAATTCGTCGGGGTCACTTGAGCAACAACATTGGTTCGTGTCTGATTCCACAGGTGGACGCCTTTGGTGTACATATAGCGCGCCTCGATTGTGTAGTCTTTGCCGATCAGCCGCTGTACGCCAATACTTCCAACCAGAGCATAAGGCCGATGCTGATCCCATGTATAGGATCCGATTGCCGCGCGTGCCTGGGCGGTTGTGGCCTGTGGAGGCAGGGCTCCACTGATGCCTCCATGCGCGAGGAAATTACTCACCGGATTCGCATCGTTAACATCTACGGTCGTCTGATAATAGAGCGGCGAGGAGTTCTGATTCAGGTTGATGTAGGTGTTGTCGAATGAGCGCGCCACGCCGCCACGAATCGACCACTTGCCGTCGTGCCCGGGCGAATAAGCGAATCCAATGCGCGGAGACCAGTCGTTTTTGGTGGATTGCGGCGCCGCGAAGCTGATAACTCCGGGGACATCGGCGATGGAGCTGTACTGTTGAGCGCGGGAGCCGACAGGCACTGTCACGTACTCGTACCGGATTCCCAGATTCAACGTCAGGTTAGGCCGGATTTTCCAATCGTCGTTAAAATACGCGGCGTGCTGAAGAAAACCAAATGGAACACCGTTTGCGGCGCCCACGCTGCGCTCTCCACTGGAGGGAGTACCGAATAGGCTCCCGCTCGGCTGCTGGTCCAACAGAAACTCCCCAAGAGAAGAATAGTCGTAGTCTCCACGCGCCCGTTGAACGAAGGTTCCCGTCAGGATGATATCGGTGATGCTGTATCCCAGCTTGAAGGAATGCTTCCCCCACGTCTTGCTGAGGTTGTCGACAAGGCTGGCCGTGTTGGAAATCGCGCCAGATGGCGTGTTTGGATCCGGCCCGATCTGCAGGCCTAAGTCATCGAGCGAAATATTCGGAAATGCGTCGAGTCCCGGGAACGAGAAGTTACCCGCCGAGATATTGGCATTGTTGCGGCGATACGAGAGACGCAATTCGTTCTCTAAGGTCGGCGAGAAGTTATGAAATTCGGACACCGCGACCATGTTGTTCGTTGCGGGGCTTGGTTCATAAAACACCGGCAGGGAGGCGTTGAAGTCGATGCCTACGCTTTTGTCGTATATGTACCGCCCGCGCAACTGGTCCTTATCGCTGATGTTGTAATCGATAGCTGCGATGGCATGGTACGCGTTGTTGTAATTCGGCGAGGCGAACGTCAGCAGTCCAATCGGTATGTTCACGCCGTTTACCACCGTGACCGGATTGGATGGATCCGTTGCCGCGGCCACGGGTACATATTTCTCAAATACACCCAGATTGGTTTTACTCACCCCCGGCATGCCGTTGAGTATCTGCAGACCTCCCGCGGTCGGGGCATCCACGGGTTGCCCCGGGTTCGAACTCTGACCGAGAGGATTGTACTCGAAGTTGCCGAAGTAGAACAGTTTGTTTTTCTTGATTGGGCCCCCAACAGTGGCGCCCAACCGGTTGTTGTCGAAACGCGTATTGGTCCGCTGTCCGGAGCCGATGACGGTGGAGTAATCCACGGCATTGAGATCGCGGTTCTGGAGGTACTCATAAATGGAGCCGTGCAACTGGTTTGTGCCGGTCTTCACAACCACGTTGAAGACGCCTCCCGATGCGCCGCCGAATTCGGGGTTGAACTGATTTTGCTGAATATTCAGCTCGGAAACCGCCTCGTTGGAAACATAGACCTCGGGACCGGTGTTGTAGCCGCTGTTGTTGGACACACCGTCAATGTTGAAGCTGTTGTTTTCAGGGCGCTGTCCGGCGATGCTGGGTCCCGTGCCCTGGCCGATGCCGCCCTGCGAGGACACGCCGGCCCCCAGCAGGCTGAGATTGTAGATTCCCGCGCCATTGACTACTTTCGAAATACCCGCCACCGGCAGATCAACCGCCTGTTTGGAATCGAACGTGGTCTGAACTTGCGCGGTGCTGGTATCGATCGCCGCGGCTGACTCAATCACTTGGACTGTGCTGGTGACGGCACTGACTTGCAGAGTGATGTTTGTAGTGATGGTATGGTTCAGGTCGGTCTTCACATTGGCTACGGTTTCGGTCGCGAATCCCGGCGCCGTTGCGGAAACATCATACAGACCGACGGGTACGTTATTAAGCCGATAGTCCCCCGCGGCATTCGTCACGCTGGTGTATTTGACATTCGTCTGTTTATTGACAGCCGTGATCGTGACACCGACCACAGCGGCTCCTGACGGGTCTTTTACGGAACCGGCAATGATGCTGTCAGTCGCCTGGCCCATAACCACAGACGAAAAAATGAGGGCGCTGAATAACGCCCTTGAGATTGTGCTCATAACTCCTCCACAGCGAGCGCCTTGCTTCAAGCGCAGGCCCCTTTAATAGCAGACTAACCCCGTCACGCTTTTTCGGAAAAGGACAATCATTCGTCGAATGCTGCCACGAGCGGAGCTCGATTTGACGCAGTTTTCCCTACGTCGGGATGCAATCCGAATTACACCCCAGAGTTACCGGATTTTCCCCCGATATTCACTCGGTGAAACACCGAGGACACGAACGAACGATCGCCGCATTGAGTTTGAGCTGCCAAGGCCACACGCGTTGGCGATGTCGTCTAACTGTAAATCCGTTTCTTCCAATAACCGCCGCGCCGTGTCGACACGCATGCCCTCTACGAAACGTGCAGGAGTCTTCCCCAACGCCCGCCGAAATGTCCTGGAGAAGTTCCGGCAACTCATGTGAATCCGCGTTGCCATCCTCTCAACGGATAGATCTTCGTTGGGATGCTCGGAGGCCCACACCAGCAACTCCCGTAGCGGCTGGTGGTTGGTGGCCTGTGCGTCCAACAGCGTACTCATCTGGCTCTGTCCGCCGGAGCGATGGACGTACATTACCAGGGTCCGGGCCACCCGCATCGCGAGAGCCTTTCCCAGATCCTCTTCCACCAGGGCCAACGCCATGTCGATTCCGGCGGTAACGCCAGCCGAGGTATAGATGTTTCCGTCCTTTACATAAATCCGATCCGGGTGAACACTCACCAGCGGATATTCACTAGCGAGGCGTTGCACATCCTCCCAGTGGGTGGTGGCCGAACGGCCGTCCAGCAAACCTGCTTTGGCGAGTAGAAACGCACCCGTACAGACCGAAGCCACACGACGCGCCTGGGCCGCAATGGCACGAAGCCGATCGAGCACCTCTGGATCGGTGCTGACGGTATCGAGATTGAAGCCTCCAGGTACCAGAAGGGTGTCGACGTGACCACGGCAGTCCGAAAGATCGGTTTCCGCGGCCAATGTCAGCCCGCTGGTGGACTCCAACCGCAGGGTGCGGCTGATCGAGACACACTCGATGGCATATGGATCTGGCCGGCCGCACCGTCGTGAAACGTGATTGGCCATCGAGAAGACCTCGCATGGTCCCGCGACGTCCATCAGGACGACTTGTGGATAAGCCAGCGCTACAATGCGGCGCTTGCAATTTGAACTGATTTCAGACACCAAGTTAAAAGACCCACTGAGCTTCGCGCCCCGACCTCTGTACCCTTTACGGCGCGAATGTTTTTCACATTCTGGGCTGCTGCCCCTAAGCAATCAATGGTTTCCGTCTTAATTGTGCCTAACGAGTTAAACGGTTGATAATACTTGGCTTATATCGAGATCAAACGCAACAAGACAACGTCGGAGACGGCCCGGAGGTCACGAGCGCAATTCCATTTTTAGGATTAGCTTTGGATAAGAATTGTAGTCGCTGCCGTCGCCGCGCCGACACACCCGCTGATCACCGCCGTCCAGTACAACAGCGGCCGCTTGGTCAGAATCGCAAGCGAGGCGAATACGATCGCGATCTCGAGGAAAATCTCGCCGACGTGAAGACGCAGCGCCTGGGCGCCCCGGAAATGGCTCTCTTTCTCCAACTGGCTGGCCTCCCTGGAGATGTCATCCGACTCCTTCTGATAGCGATCCAGGTTGCTCGCATAGTTTTTCGCCCCTCCGGGGTTGTTCATCCCGGCCATCAGGTCGCGAGCGATCTCCGATTCGTAGCGGCGAATGGACTTGCTCTGGTAGAAGGCCCACTGGTCCGATGCCTTTTGCTGGAGCAGCAATTCTTCGGTAGTCGCGATATGCCCAAAGACCGAGACCACCGCCAGGGCCGCTGCAATTACGGCCATGGTGGCGGCGACCAGCTTATCGAATGGCTCACGGGCGTGTTCGGCATGCTCTTTGAGTTCTTCCGTTGGTTCCATCTTTTCCTCTTAGAATCGCAAATTAACGGGGCGTTTGATAGCAGACGAGCTATGTTTACGAAAGGACGAGTTGCCGGCGCGCTTTTCACCTTGTTCTTTGCAGCGATTGCCTTGCTCGATTTCAACCGCAAGGAAGCCTTGCAATCAACGCGACTGCATCTGCGGTCGCCGGTCTGGGTCGCGCACCTCGTGAGATGGCGGCTGCCAAGGGTGCTGTGGCGTCTGCGTCGGGTTGCAGTTCGGCCCACCGATCTGTTTGCTCGGCTGGCTGATGGAACTAGGGTTGTTTTTCAATCTGCACCCGACTTTCAATCCATCGATCGTTACCGTGGAGGCGAGGGGCGGCATGGCGGCGCTCGATCGTGTGGCGTGGGGGTGCTATTGAATACGGTAATCCGCAGCGCCTGCGTTGTTTAAGTCGCGGTAGAGTTGACCGCTACCGGTTGCATTTCTGTCTGCCGAATGCGAACAGCAGGATCCCCGTACAAAATGTAATTGCGGGCGTCGTTGTGGATGGTCCAAAGGTCTGCGACTTGCGCGGGCGTGAATTTGCCGTCTCCTCGTTGCAGTGAATCCCTGCCTTTGTCCAATTGAATCTTGGTGGCCATCCACCGAACGCTGAGCTGTTCCGTGGCGCTGCCCAGGCGATCGCCCTTCATCAGGCAGCCGAGAATATCTCGAAGTCCCTGCGTCTGGGGTGCGTAGGTGCGGATATCGCGCGTATAGGAATACGACCACACCCGATCGACATGTCCGAAAACGGCCAATGCGCCATTTTCGCGGCCGAGCAGAGCCTGGGGAAGTTGAGAAATGTCCACACCCGGGGCGATGCGCTCCGGGGTGCCATTGCTGTCCTGGAAGTAGCTGCTGAACTCCGGCCAGCCGCCGCCGAAACATGCAAACAGAAACACAATCATGCCGTGTATTTTCGCGTTCATCGGAATGTCGGATGCCGCGAAAACCTGCTGTTCCAGGTTGGGTGCGGTTGTGCCTGACCAGTCCTGGCAAATGAGCGCTCCCTGCGTCTTTCGCGGCAGGCCGTCCGGTTGGTCCCAACGGCCGAGCCTGGTCCATTCCAGACCGTGCGTGCCGGTGAACAGGAGCGCCGGCGTTCCGCCCTCGGCGTCTCCGCGGAGCAATGCCGCGAAGCGATCCTTTGTGCCGAGCGAGCTGGTGAGGTCTTTCAGAGTGAAGCGCCAATCCCGGCCGAAACTGGTCTTAATCCAGGGATCGAAGATGTTGTTGTAGAGGGCAATCGAGGGAGGGTCGGCTTCCTGGTGGGTACCGAAGAGCGCCAGCTCGCGTGACGTCGTCACAGCTCCCTTCTCGTAGGCGATCACGGAGCGAGCATAACAGCCGAAATCTTCGACACGGTCGAACCAGAGCCGTCCAACGCCCCAGCATACGTCCAACTCGTATTGAAAATCGAACGGAATCTCTTGTGGCGAAGCGACGATCAAAATATAGAACGGAACACCCATGCCCGGGTCGACCACTTGCATCGTGAGATGGTCATGCGCATCGAGCCAGTCGTCAGCCGACATCCCGGGCTGATAGTCGTTGAACACCTTGAAACGCTCGTCATTGCCGACGCCGTATTCCTTTTCGCGACGGTGATCGAGCAGAGGCTGCAATTCGCGTTTGATGTCGTCACTCACTGTGGGCCCGAACAGGACGGCCCAGCCCGCCTCGCTCAAGTTCGCAATGCTTACTTCGGAAACGACACCGTAATCGCCATTTTGCTGTGTTGCCTTGTTCGCGGCGACCGCGGCATTGATATTGCCGCCCGGCCCCTGACGGCGCAGCACGTTCAGCGCTTTGCGGTCGAAAACCGTCTGGAACGGGCCGGTTTCCGCGTCAACGCCGATGCGGACCGGCATCTGGGGAGTGTTAGTCGGTAGATCCGGCATGCGAAGGAAGGAGAAGAGCGCAGGCCCGCGGTAGCCGCGCTCTTCATTCGAAATCCACGATCAGTCCTTATGTTCCTTGTCGTGCGACTCCTTGTGCTCGCACTCATCTTCGTCATGCGTGTCATGTCCGTCATGAGCGTCATGGCCCTTTTTCGGATCATCGTCGCAGCCGTCATCGGGTCCCGGCACCGGATGCGAGAATCCGCTTCCGGCGCGGTAAAACGAGGGCAGAAAGCCTGCAGGCGGAGCGAAGGGCGTGGCGTGTGGCGTGTTCATTGTTTCTCCATTCCATGTGTGTTTTGATCTGTGAGGTTGATAAGCGCCCCATAACGCGCATCGGCGCGCAGGGCAGAAAGGTCCGGGTTGTTTTCTACAATGGATCGTGACAGTCCGTGCGCCAGGGCCTGTTTCAGCCAGTGCAGCGCTTCGTTGCGGTCATGTAGCAGTTCGAAACCGACGGCGGTGGAACCTAACACTTCAGCGTTTTCCGGTGCGAGTGCCGCGGCCTGCCGGAGGAGAGGGTTCGCATTCTTATCGTCACCCACGCTCGCGTAATAGGTCCCCAGATCCGCAAGTACGAAGGCATCGTTCTTCCGTTCTTTGCGAAGATCTTCGGCAAAAGTAATGGCCTTCCCGTAGTCCGCGCGAACGGCGGCTCGATCCTCTCCCAGCATGGCGCTCGCCTTTGCGAGCCCGCCCCACGCCAAGTAGCTGGAAGGATTGAGCTGAATCGCCTGTTCAAACGCCTTCTTCGCCGAGGGATACTTCGCCTGGGCGTTCAAAACGCGTCCCAGGTTTGTGTAATAGAGGCTGGAAGGGTCTAATCGAATGGCGTCTTCGAGCTTGGCCTGTGCCTCGGCCAGACGGCCAAGTTGCCAATACAGAATCCCTAGGTTGCTCACGGTACGGGGATTGTCCGGCGCCAGCGCGACAGCATTGCCAAGCTGTTCCGCCGCCTGATCGAACCGGCTCATGCCGTAGTAGTAAATACCGAATTCATTGGCGAGCCTCCAGTTGCGCGGGTCTAACTCGACGGACTTCCGATAAGCTGACTCTGCGTCTTTCGTTCGCCCTTGGCGATAATACAACTCGCCCAGCGCCGAATAGGCTTCGGCGTTGAGGTTGTCGAGCTTTAGGGCATCGGAAAGCTCCTGCGAAGCCAGATCGTTCTGCGCGGTCTCCGTGTAAAGCATTCCGAGAGTGACATGCGCCGCCGCGAGTTCCGGATTGAGCGTGAGCGCACGGTTGATGGCCTTGCGCGCAGGTTCGATATAGTGCGTATCGCGCAGTTGCATGAATTGCCTGAGATTCGCCAGGCCCAGGTCAGCCCAGGCAGGTGGGTATTGGGGATCCTGGACCGTCACCTTTTCCAGCAGCGGTATTGCGGTTTCGAGCGCCTTCGGTTTGTAGTAGTGCTGCAGCAGATCGTGGGCGTTGTAGTATATCTCACGCGTCTGGGGCACCGCCGGAACCGAAGGTGTAGCCGGTAAGATCGCGCGGCGAACTTGCGGAATGGCAAGCAGTAGCGCCAGGGCCCCGATGGGCGCTAGCATCCAAGGCCGAAACTGCTTCTTCGTGGCTACCGCTTCGGATTTCAGGCCGATCGAATCTGTCAGCGCCGCGATCATTTGGCCGGCGGTGGCATAGCGCTTGGAAGGATCGGGGTGAGCTGCCGTTTCGACGACACGCGCGACGGGAGTGGGCACGTCCGGGCGCAGGTCGAACAGCGTCCGGCGAGCGCCTGTGGCGTGCGCTTCACGGATGGCTCGCACGCTCGATCCATCCACCGGGTAACTATTCGTCAGGAGATGAAACAGCAGCACCCCAACGGCGTAGATGTCCGTGGCGGCGGAAGCGGGCTGGCCGAATAGCTCCGGGGCCATGTAGGCGGGCGTGCCTGCAAAACCGCGGTCCTCTTCGCGATCGTGGGTCAGGCCAAAATCCATTAGCAGAATTCGGCCCCCCTCCTCCCTCATGACGTTGCCGGCCTTAATATCGCGATGCAACAGTCCGGCGGCGTGAACGGCGCTGAGCGCCCGGCAGACGTCGATCCCGATTTCTACGGTTTCTCGAGGTCCAAATGGTCCCTGACTCGTGAGCAGCGTGCTGAGTGTGTTGCCGCGAACGAAGTCGCTCCAGAACCCGAGACGGCCGTCGTAGCGGGCGGCTCCGTACACAGAAACCACGTTGTTATGGCGGACGCGCGCGAGTGCGCGGGCTTCGCGCAGCAAGGCCTTGTATTCGGCGTTCTCATCCGGTCCGCGCGCGAGCAGAAGTTTTAAAGCGACCTCGCGCTCCAGCGTCGGGTCGAAAGCGCGATAAACCTCGCCAAACGCACCTTCACCGACTTTTTGAAGAATCTTGAAAGGACCCCAGAATGCGAGCAAACGACGACCGCCGTCCGGCGGATTGTCTGCTCTCATCGAGAGGGTAGGGTCGTCCATCCCGAGTTCCGTTGTCAATCTGGCGTTGAGATCCCTCAGTATATCGGATCGCGGAATGATTTGTTGCAAAAAATGAAGGTTCGGTGTAGCATCAGGGGCTGAACCAGGAGGGGAAATGATTACCGTTCCAAAACATGTGATTAATGCCTTTTTGCTGGGGGCGCTTTCGCCGTGCCTAGTCTTAGGCCAAGCCGGCGCTAGGTGGATCGCAAATCAAGGATCTCTTCCCGCGGGGGCCACTATGGTGAACAACCTGGCGGTTTGTCGCGCCGGCTATCAGAACGGGATACATCCGGGTTCGGTGCAGCAGAATGGCTGCATGATCACTTGGGGTGGTCAAGCGGTCCTGATACCGCAGTATGACGTGCTCGTGGCGCAAGGAAACTGGGCTGCTCCGAAGCCAGGTTTTACCGGCGCTTTCCCTGCCGGCTCGGAGAATAGTGGAGCGCTCTATCTCTGCCGTGCAATGGTCGGTGGGACAACGGTTCCCGGCAAGGTGGTCTCCGGCGCGTGCAACGTGGCTTACCAGGGACAAGAGAGGGCCGTGAAGAAGTTCGACGTATTCTATCAATTGAATTTACGTGAGCTGCGAGAGCTTGCGGATCAGCAGAAGGCTCAATCGAATTCGAGTTCGCAGCCGGGCCTTCGCCAAGGGAAATAGACGGCCGGCCGGCGATGCGCAAAACAACCGGTGTTTTCTTGCAAGCCATAGCGGTCGTTGTTCTCATTTCGCCGGCTTGCTGCCAGCAACCGTCCAAAGCCCAAAGCAGTAAAGAAGCAAGAGAGAAGGAACAGGACGCTGAGGCGATCCGTGCTACCAACGCGCGTGCCGCGGGCGTGTCGCGTGTCGAGGTGCGGCTGATGAACGATTCGCCATTTGCCGTTCAAGTTAAGGTGCGCGATGACGTGGTCGTGGAAGCTGCCAAAGGCAAGCGTCAATCGGATTACGAAGGGGTTCTGGGATCCTTCGACGCAGAGCCATTCACGGTCGAGTCTTCGGCTGACTCGAGTTGGCACGAAATCGCCCGGGGTCTGCAGAAGGACTATCTGGTGCACGATCGCGTCTGCATCAGGATCGATAAGCACGGCGTGCTTCAACACTGCAAATAGTTTTTGCGTGCCGCCGGCGTTATCCCAATTTCACTGATTCCCCGGAAGTGGGTCCGACGCAGCGGATGTAAGGCAGGTTTAAAACCTGCTTGTTCAAGTCGAAAAGCACGATCGAAAATTGCGCTTGGACTGCCATGCCAGTACCGCCGGCTTCAGCCGGCATATGGGCAGCCTGAAGGCTGCGTTACGACGGTTTTCATCCAGAGGCGGAAGCCTGCTCCACCCTTCCACATTTAGCCAGGCTAGTGTTCGTCGAGCCGGAAATATTGGCGCAGGAACGAAGCTACAGTCGGCTGATGCGGCGGTGCTTTCGCGGCGATCTCGCGCAAGCGGGCGACTTCTTTAAGCCAATCCGCCTGATTCCTGTGCCTGACCCGGCTATTCGGAGTCATGATTTGACCGCCGGCGGCGCCCGCGAGGTCCGCGAGTAAGCTCAAATCTTCCGCCTGACCCGACGACTCAATCCAGACCGGACGCACTCGGACCTCACCCGCCTTATTCCCCGTCGCAACGAACTTGCCGTCCGGGCTGAACGCCACCGCATTCAAATCGGTGTCCGACAAAACCGTCGACAACGGCAGGCCAGTCGAGGGATCCCAGATCCTCGCGCCCACACGCGCCCTGGTCAGCAATCGGGCACCGTCCGAGCTGTAGTGGGCATCCACCAAGAAGGACCCATCGACAATCGGAGAAGCCACTCTCGCACCTGTTCCAACGCGGTACTGCAGGAGGATCCCCGGACTGCTGATAACCGAGAGAATAACGCCCTTTGGATCGAGGGCGACACCTTCCAGTTGGTTCGTGAACGGGGCGCCGGGGCCGACGATTTTCCCGTTTTCGACGGAATAGACGTTAACCCATCGCTGGCTGCCTACCGCGACTCTGCTGTTCCCGGCACTGAATGCGAGCTGAGGATAATAGGGTTTCCCCTGCAGGTCCGGTTCGGCGACCGTTAGCGCTGAGAGCGGTTTTCCCGTCTCCGCCTCCCAGCACTGAATTTTGCCGTCCTGGCCATAAGTGGCGACGTAGCGGCCAGTCGGCGCAAGAATAGCCAGCATATCGGAAGAGAGCGGGAAGATTCGGCCGAGTTTACCGTCAGTACCAATGACTTGCGCCTGAGTGTTATCCAGCCGCAGAATCGCCCAGTTACCGTCCGCACTGAGATCAAGAATCTCCGTGAAGGTCGGAACCGCGATGACTTTTGCGCTCGCCTTTTGCTGACTCAAATCCCATTCCTGGAGTTGGTCTGAAGCAGCAACCAGGTGCTGCGAGTCACGGAAGGCGACCGCGCTGATATCTCCCGACGCCGCGAGAGGCGTAGTGTCGGGGGCCCAGGTTTGCTGCCACACCGTAGCGCCGTCTTCATTCTTCGCCTGTGTGAGTAAATGGTCACCTCGAAACGCGGCTGCCTCGACAGTGAAGTCCTGAACGACCGCCTTTTCTTTTGTGCCGTTCAGGATGCGTGCGGCGCCTCCCAGAGCGTGATCGACGGTTAAGGACGGGTCCTTCGTGAAGGGCTCTCCGGTCTTCACCGGAAGCCAGCGCGGTTCGGCCAATATCAGCGCGGAAAGCCAACTGCGCGCCTGAACCGACGAAGGATCGTGCTTCAACGCCTGCTCCAGGTATGCGAGCGCATCGTTGGGGCGATCTTTAGAAGCGGCGAACGCCTCGACAACCTGCCCCTGAGCCACGAATTGATTGACGCTTTTCAGTTCCTCGGATGCAACGCGCCCCTTATACGCCGCGAACCCGGCCAACGCGAAAAGAACCACGGCTCCCGCCGTTCCTCCCCAGATCTTCCACAGGCGCGTTTTGCGGGCAGCCTGGCTCGCGGCGAGGAAACGAGCTTCGTAGCCGGTTTCAGCTTGCGCCTTTCGAATCTCGCGGCTCACGATCAGCAGATCGGACTTATTCTCACTCTCGCGATGCCACTGCAGCGCCCGGCGCTGAAACGTGGTCAGGCTGCGGCTATACCAGTCGGCGTTGTTTTTCCGGACCGGGTCTTTCAAGCGGTCGTGAGCGAGTTCCACCCATGGCGTAAGCGTTCCAGTGCGCGTCTCGGTTCGAACCAGGTGCTTCCTTTCGAGGTCGTCGATGGTGTCGGAATCGAGGCCGTCGCCTTTCTGTACTTGCGCCCGCAGATTCTGGCTGTTGATGAGTTTTTCGCCAAACCAGTCCCGGATCGTGCGCTCCGCGATCTGCCGCTTTCGCGCTAAATCCAACGGTTCCTGGGACTGTTCCGCAAGTTTCTCGGCAGCCTCCCGTACAGCGGTCGCATAAAAAGAGCCCAGAGCGTCATCGATATTTGCGACGTTCTGAATGTGCTCCGGGAGGATTTGGGTCGTGCCGTCGTCGAGCTTTTCCCAAAGGTCTTTGCAGACGACCTGAAGCTGGACGGGCTCGACGAAGTGGCCCGCAAGGGCATCCGCCACGTGCTGCACGCTTTTTTCGCAGTCCACGCCGCAAAGATTTCCCGCAAGTTTCAGAGCGGCTTCCACTGTGAAGTCCACCCGCGGTTGGGCATGCAATGCGGGCTTCCGAATTGCCTCCAACGCGGGAGGCAGCCTGCTCTTTCCGGGATTACGCAACAGATCCGAGCTGATTGAGATACTTAGTAAATCGAGCCGAAAGGTGTTGGAAAACCGCGTCGGGACATGCGCCCGGTAGGGATCGAGACGGGCCAGGTAGTCCTCACGCATCGCAAACAGTGCCCAGCGCCCCCTGGCACGCAACGCTTCACCCAATTCTTCGAAGAAACGCTGTCTAGCGACGACATTAAAGGGGTCGACGGTGATAATCTCTTCGAACTGATCGAAGATCAACAACTCGCCTTGCGGGTCCTTGTCGAGGTACTGACTGAGCGTACCGTCAAGCGACCTGTCGGGTAGTGCCAGCGAAGCCATGACGCTGCGTGAATACCGATTCTCCGACGGACCGGGTGTGCTGACGCGGACAGGCTTATCGTGAACCTTGTATCCGCGCCGCTGCATAGCGGGAATGAGGCCGGCTTGCAGCAGCGAACTTTTTCCCGCGCCCGTCGGTGAGTAGAGTAGAACGATTCGCTCCGCAATCAGCAGATCCATGAGGTCGCTGAGTTCACGGTCGCGGCCATAGAGCGCTTGCTCTTTCGTAAACGATACCGGCCCGACGTAAGGATTAGCAGGCGTCTTCATGCCGGCTTGTTCCACATAAACGCCGAAGTGTTGGCGGCAAACGCCTGGACAAACTCGCCGGTATTGCCCCAAAAAATATCGATTTTCGACGCGCTGAAGTAGTCCTTGAAATAACCCGCCACCTGCGAGGGTTGTTCGGCCCGATCGTCGGAAGGTTGAATTTGGGCTGCCACGCAGGGATGCCCATAATTCTGACGCGCCGCGGAACCTTCGAAGCTGAAGATGCTGCGCAGCAGAACGCGGAAATTCCAATCTTCCAGTCCGAAGCCAAGGAATAACAGCGAATCTTCCACGAGACGGCGGGTGACGCCTCCCGGCACGTCGTCCTTAGCGGCGCCCTTACTGCGTATGCTCATCAGGTATTGAAAATAATCGTCCTCGGTAAGCGCGATAGAGCCGAGAGCCGCCTCATGCCGGGCGGCACACCCAAAGGAAGGCTCCGCGTTGCTTAGCGGATCGGGTAACGCCAACTGGCCGAACAGATGATAAACCAGCGGTTCGTCGGCAGTCGGCTCATAATTCGGCTCACGCTCTCGAATCGTCGGGTACTGCCGCAGGTTCAGGTACGGATCGGTATTCCAGCGGCTGAAGTCCGACCGCGGATGGCGCCCAGCCTCGACCAGTGCGTCCTCCATCAGGTTGTCCGGATTGGCCGTTAAGTAAATCTTGAATGGCTTTGACGCCAGAATCCTGTGAGGCTCCGACGCATTCACCGCGCGTTGAGCGGCTGCCGCGGCACTCAGAATGGCGCCGAAATTCTCGGGCTTCTTCGGATCGGGGCCACCGGGCATTGAGAGTCTCTGCGACAGCAATCGAGCCAGGTCTTCTTTCACCGACAGAGCCCGGCCGAGATAAACAGCAAGGTATTGAGCCACCACCGGGAGTTCGCCGCGGAATACCGGCGCGAACGGAAATCGGTCGCCAGCCATCGCGGCAGCGATTTCGCGCGATGTGCCGATGAGATCCTGCAGCATGCCGGGACCCAGTATCGGTGTGCATTGATCGTTGTTGATCGCTTCGTTCAGGCGATCCCAAACCTGCTTCTCCGGCCTGCCGCCGGATGGCACGAGCCGCGGCACATACCAGAGTTGGCCCGACTTCAGGCGCATAAACAGCACCGGCATCCAGTAGTCGGCGCAATCGGCATCGCGGGCGGCGTCGCGCGCCGCACCCATAGCCTGATCGATTTGGCCGCCGCTCCGCTTGAGTTCCTTGAAGAACGCGGGCATGAACTCGGCAACCGTATCCATTTTGATCTTGCCCTGCATGGCGACGACCGCCGGGACGCCGCCGGCTTCGACGAGCATCGGGCCGAGAGCGCTCAGAGTGCTCGACGCGCCCGTTCCGGCGCCGCCCGCGCTTTGGCATGAGACCAGAACCGCGAGCCGCAGCTGGATCGTGGCGATTTTTTTCACCAGTTCCGCTGCGTCCTTCTGTCCGTCCTCCAGAAACAGACAAGCTACGCCGTCAGGCCTGAGTCCACCATGGCAGACGAGGTAGAGGATGTCGATATCTTCGCGCAGGTGGTCGAGTATGTTCGCAAAGGTCGCTGGTCCGGCGCTATCAGGCTGTTTGGTCGCCAGGGTTGTGAAGGCAATCTTCGATTTGCGGAAGCCAGCCTCCGCTCGTGCGCGCTCTTCAGCGACGGCGACTTGACCGAGGACAGGGTTTTCGTCCTTGTCGGGATCGTATTGCTCAGGATCGAATGCGCCCGCTGGGGGATCCGCTATAACGATGAGCGCCTTCAGTTCTTTTACTCCCGCCGGCGGATACCATCGCTCGCTGGTCAGATAGCGCGAGAACAGCACCGATGTCCCGGTGAAAAGAGGCTCGCCGTCCGGGCTGTCGCAGAGGGCCTCCCAGTGAACGCGATGCAACTCGTCCGCGCCCCGCAGATACAAGCGCACGCGTAGCGCCGCTTGCGAGCGCCCGTTCAGAGATTCCCGGGCGGAACGAAATGCCTCAGCGATTTTCGGATGCGCGAACACACTGCGAGCGAGAAGCTTTCCATATTCTGGCGCGTCGAGAGCATGACGATTCAATTCGTCCAGGTCAATCTTCGCGTAAGCCTGGTCGTCCTTGGGAATCAGTTCTTCCGTATCGCTGCCCAATGGAAGATAGCGGATTTCGAGAGGGTATCCCGCTGCGGACTTCGCGCGCAGAGCTATCTCGAGCTCAGCGTAATCTGACATTTGATGATGAGATTCAGCCTACCGCAATTCGCGGCAGGTTGTGAGAGCTCCGCCTCTGCAGCCCGTGGCAGAAATCATTGAGAGCGGCATGCGCAAGCGAGACCGCCCAAGTCACATTCATGGCGCAACAGGTTGCGAGCCAAGATGGGGCAGGCATTCAGACTGCCAAGACTTCTTCCACGGGCCTGGTCAAATGTTGAAACGGTACCCGATGATCATCTTGAACAACAGATGATCCGTACCCTGCGTCACCCCAACGCCAAGGCCGGCGTTGAATTCCCATCTTGGCGACAGGTTCAGATCAATCGCAGGAATGATCTGTTGCTGTTGATCGCGCAAGGGATCGAACCCTGTCACTGGCCCGTACGCGCCATAATACTCGACCCCCATGTTCACCTTCTTCGTAAAGTCCCATCCGGCTTTGAAATTCGGCGAAAACTCAAATCCGCGCTTGGCTTCCACGCTGTTGAACGCACGGTCGAAGGTCGGATTAAACGACAGGTACAAACGGCCGAGTTGCTTATCGATGATGGGACGTAGCTCGTACGTCCACGTCGCAACAGAATACTGCCGTTTTTGCCATCCGATTTCCTGCGACAGGCTCAGGCCTACCGGCAGCTTCCACGATGCCGGAGCGCGCACCCGCGGACGAATATGAGACCCGACGAAGTCCCAGCCCAGGCCCTGTTGCGCATTCGTGAAGATATAGAATCCGGTCTCAAACCAATCCGTAAATCCATGGGTGATCTCAATGGTCTCGTGCACCTGGTGCTCGGTCGGATAAAGACCATCGATCACCGTTTTCGTACCTTCGAACGTGAAATTGCTGTGCAATTCCACCATCGTGTTGTGCGGCGCAACGGTCTCGGACCCGTATACTTGTATCTCGTAATTGCCCTGGCAGAACGCGGGGATCGAGAGCGCACACACTGCCAGCCAGCACCGGGAAACACGCATAAACCTTCGACTGTAACATGTGGTCGCGGTACAGTGGGTTTTGACTCTACTGGCTTTAGTCACGGTTTACGCTTTGGCCATTGCTGGTGTTTTCGCAGGAACGCGACTCGCTGAAGCCCCTAAATTCTCCCGAACGGTCCTCGCGCTCAGCGGCGCTCTGCTGATCGCAATCTCTCTCTTCTGGGTCGTACCCGAGGTCGCAAGGCGCTGGAGTTGGCCGCTTGCGATCTTGTGGGTAACGTTGGGAACCGCGATCCTGGCCGTCATCGACCGCGTCGTTTACCCCATCTGTCCCTCCTGCTCTCACGATCACGATCACGCCGCCTGGACCACCCACCTTCATGGTTTCGCGCCGCCGCTGCTGATCGCAAGCGGCCTGCATAGTTTCCTCGATGGGTGGGGAATCGCGGCATCCGGCGAGGCTTCGGACGTCGTTCGCGTGGCTGTTTTCCTCGGTATCGCGTTACACAAAATTCCCGAGGGGTTGGCGCTCGGGGCGATCCTTCGCGCCTCCATGTCGTCGCATACGAAATCGCTAGCCGCCTGCATCGCTGTGGAAGGGCTGACGGTTGTGGGTGGTCTTCTGGCGGTCGCGCTGACGACTTATGTTAGCGGACAAGCCACGGCTCTCTTGCTCGCATTCGCCGCCGGCATTTTCATCTATCTCGGCTATCATGCACTCGAAGCCGAACTCCATCGGCGGCTCGTCGCCCGCAATCGCATTTCTTAATCACGACGCGTAACGATCCATTCCTTGACAATCGTATCTGCATGCTGTAGCGTTCCATGAGGAGAGGCCAATGGAACATATCATTGCTAAGCTGTTGCGCGATTTTGAAGAGGGCAGAATGAGCCGCCGCCAATTAATTCAGACCCTGGCAGTTGCAGCGTTGGGTGGCGCCGCCGCGACTGCGGCCACGGAGGGGAAAGGCTTTAAAGCTGTCACGGTGAATCACATTTCCTACCAGGTCGCCGATTATGCCAAGACTCGTGACTTTTATGTCGACCTCTTCGGCATGAAGGTCTCAGGGGACAATGGCCATCAGGCGAACCTCTCGTTCGGCGACACCTTTTTGCTGCCCCGCAATGTGCGCCCTAATATCACACCGCCGCGCGTCGATCATATAGCCTACACCATCGAGCATTGGGATAAGAATGCGGTGGAAGAGGAATTGAAACGGCGTGACCTGAAGCCTCGCCCGGATACCGAGAACAGCTTCCACATCAAAGATCCTGACGGTTTCGACGTTCAGATCAGCGGCAAGGACATGAAAGCCTAGGATTTGGACCGCCGGTCCACAAACTGGATGAAAACGGGGTGGCGCAGGCGAAAACCGCTTGCGCCACCTTTTCCAGCACAGGAATATCCTTTGATTGCTACCGTCGCCAGTAAGCGGGCAGATTCACCTTCGTATCGCGCACAATCTCCAAAATGGCTCGCCGGTCTTCGCTCGAAAGACCGGTGAACTTGCGGCTTTGGTCCTTCCCGCTAAGTACCTCGTACAGCCGCCCGTAGATCCGCTCACGAACGCTGTCCGGCATTCCATCGAAAGCCGCGCTGTAGATCATGTAACTCAGCGGATACCGGAACAACCGCTTCTGCAAATCGAAATCCCGCAATGACCGTCCCTTTTTATCGCGTGGCCCGCGCTCCGGGAACGTCTTCGTGAACGTAGACACACCCTCCACGGGCTCGCTCAGCGGAGCCTCATCGGCAAACAGCATGTAATCGACGATTCCCTCTACATCGTCATCGAAGCGTTTCCTATCATGCTGTGCAATCCGCGCTTCCCATCCCAGGCGCGTCATGAGATTTGTCATCTGGGTCTGATGTTCAAAGGTCATCAACGCCACGATGTCACTCGTCGGCGTCAGGTAGCCTGCCGGATCGAAACGTCGAAGGAGAGGCTGCAACACCTGCGGCTCCGCCGGATCCAGCGCCAAGGCGTTCGCGCGATCGGGCTGCTCTCCCCGGGTCGCATTCACGTACCAGCCGCCCCAGCGATCCGCAAAAGGCGTGCGATGGTCGGTAATAATCGCACCAGCCGATTGCGGCGCCCCACTCGCATCGGGATAAACCGAACCGATAAAAACACCGGGCACGCCGAGCGTGGCCGGCCCAATGTGACACCGCAGACAAGCGTCCGACCGCAGCAAACGCGGCTGCTCCGCTTTCTGTATGTCCATGGTGTAGAAGATTACGCCCTGCTTCGGATCGAGCGCCGCCAACTCGAATCCCGTGCCTCCGCGCACCCATCCCACAGCAACGTCATCCCCAAAATAGATTGCCCGAGGATTGCGCGGCGAGATCTTCCCGGCCTGAAAACTCGTCTTCGAAAAAACCAGCGCCTGCGAGTCCGGATTTACGCCAAGTCGTTCCAACAGGCTGGGCAAGTAGCCCAAGCCGCCCTCGCGAAATTCGAGATTCGTCTTGCCGCGTTCGAGTTTCTCCGCCAGAAGTGCTACCGGATCGGATAGCGGGCGTGTGGCGTATTCAATCGCCGGGTGCCGTGTTGGAAGATTGTTGGGATAAACCTGCGCGTACGCTGCCGACGCGAAAACGACTGCTACTGCGAAGCGCAAAGCTTACTTCAAACCGGGGCCCTTGGGTTTCGCCGGAGGAGCCGGCTCCTCTTTGGTTGCCGGTGTCGCGGGAGCCGCTTCTGCGCTCTGACCGCCGCCTCGTCCGCCAAATTGCCCGCGCACGGGTGCATCGACGCGATACTCGGCCGACTGCAGGCCAATCGCTACGGCTAGTTGATCGAGCGAGTCCTTTTGCGCGTAATCGGCCGGAGTCAATTGATAAATCTGGGCTCGCGCCGCAACTACGCATTGATCCGAGCGGCAATTGTGCGAATTCGGAGATCCCAGCTTCTCCAGAAGCGCCACAGTCTCCAAATGCGGTTGGCCGAAGCGCGTGGGGCCATTCGCCATGTCCGCGACGGTGTCGCCGGCCTTGCTCTTCGTCGTCACCTTTGCACCCTTCGACACCAGGTAATTCACCATGTCGTTGTTGCCCAGGTAAGCGGCGCCATGGAGCGGCGTGTAGCCGCGATTATCCACGGCGTTCACCTCGTTGCCGAGTTCAACGCAATACTTCACCGCGTCCACAGCCGGATAGGGCGCGTTCACACTCCAATTGGCCGCCCAGCCGATTCCGGCCGCGGCATGCAGAGGCGTATCGCCGGCTTTCGTCGGAGTCTTTGGATCGGCTCCATGGGCTACCAGCAGCTTCATAGCCTCGATATCGCTCGATTGCGCCGCGCGCCAGAACGCCGTCGCTCCGGCCGGATCGACCCACGTGTAGTCGTTCGTAAACGACCGGAACCACAGCTTCTCATTGATGGGCGTGTTTGGATTTGCACCCTTGGCCAGCAGAGCCTTCATCAAATCCAGATATGTGGTCTTCTCCTGATCGGTGCTCGGCTGGGGGAACCACGCCTTGGGAGCCCACTGCACGTCGACGGTGGCATACAAGGCCGTCAGTCCGGCCATACTCACCAGGTTCGGGTCCGCGCCGTGATCGAGCAGATACTTCCCGATATCGAAATGGCCGTTCATGATGGCCATCACCATCGGACTGATCTTGTCGCCGCTTACCTCGTTGACATCCGCGCCCGTCTCAACCAGCGACTTAACGGCGTCCATGTGCCCCTCGCGCGCGGCGTACAGCAACGCAGTCATGCCGCCCATGAAGTCCGGCCCGACTTTACGAGGCGGCCTTGCCGCGACGTCTCCCGCCCGCGACTTAGCCTTCGCAATTCGCAACTCCGCCGATTGAAGGCCGATCGACTTGGCGAACACATCCAAATCCTTCTGCAGGGTATCCAGAGCAACCTTTGATGCTTCGGGGGAAGCTTCCGCTGCTCCCGCCGCTCCCTTGTTTGCCGCCGCCGCAGGCTTCTCTTCGACAACGTTACCGTCCTGGTCAAACCGGACGCGCTCGAGTTTCCGGACCGAGGTCGCCAGGTTTGGTTCCGCGCCATGCGCCATCAACAGTCGGATTACCGCGGCCCGATTCAACGCTGCGGCGAACATTAATGCCGTCTGGCCGTGAACCGATTCCTTGGCTTTCACATCCGCGTCGTGATCGAGAAGAACTTTCACGGCGTCGGCGCTTCCCGAAGCTGCCGCCAGCATGAGCGGAGTCGTTCCGTTGGCTTTTGCCGAATTCACCGGGGCGCCCGCTTTCAGGAGTTCGCCGATCACGGCCGCATCGCCGTTCTGGCAAGCCATGAATAACGGTGTGAGCGCTCCCTCGCGCGTAACAGCGTTGACATTGGCCCCGGCCGCGAGCAGCAACTTTACCATGTCAACGTCGTCACGATAAGCAGCCCAGTGCAGCGCGGTCGAACCATCGCCCTGCGCGGCATTCACATCGGCCTTTTGCTTCAGCAACGCGCGCACGCTTTCCTTGTCACCCTGCATCGCCGCGTCGGAAAGGCGCGTGTCCAGCACGGCTGCGAACGCGACGGCCGTCAATGCCAGCCCGCCGATCAAGCTCTTACGCAACATAGCCGATCCCCTCCTAACAGAGCGCTAAACCGCGATCACGCCCGTGCTATCGCCAAAAGTCTCGACGTTGACGCCTAGCTTGTGCAGCATGGTCAAGAGGATGTTTGCCATCGGCGTCGAATCCGCACAGCGAACGTGCATGCCACCCTTCAGGGCTCCGTTGGCATGGCCGGCCAGGAACACCGGCACGCGTTTATGGTTGTGAACGTTGCCGTCGCCCATCGGACTGCCGTAAAGAATCATCGAATGATCGAGCAGATTGCCGTCGCCATCCGGCGTGTTCTTCAGCTTCTCGAGGAAGTACGGCAGCAGGCTCACGTGATACCGGTTCAGTTTGGCAAACTCCGCCACCTTCGTCGGATTCTCCCCATGATGAGAGCACGGATGGAACGGCGTTTTCACTCCGCTCTCCGGAAAAACGCGCGTGCTGACGTCGCGGCTCATTTTAAAGGCCGAAACGCGCGTGGTCTCCGTCATGAATGCCAGCACCTGTAGGTCGAACATCAACTTCAAGTGCTCTTCGTACGAATCGGGAACGCCGAGCGGAGCAGCCGGGAGCGCGCGAGCCGCGCCGCTGGCGTTGTATTTCTCAATCCGCTGAATCCGCCGCTCAATTTCGCGAACATCTTCGAGGTAGGCGTTCAGCCGGCGCCGGTCCGAAGCTCCCAGACCCTTCTGCAGGCGTGAAACATCGTTCGAAATCCAATCCAGAATGCTGCGATTCAGCTTCTGCCGCGTGAGCCGCTCTTCCGGCGTACCGCCATCGCCGAACAGGTTCTCAAACGCCATTCTCGGATCGAGTGTCATGGGCAGCGGCGTAGTTGGCGACGACCAACTGATCGTATCCGCGTACACGCACGCATACCCGTAATCGCACGCGCCTGAGGCATCCACTGCCTCAATGCAAAGCTGGATCGATGGCAGCGGCGTGTCCTGTCCAAACTGCTGCGCATAAAGCTGGTCGATCGAAGTCCCGACGTAATAGTCGGAACCTTCCGTCATCTTGGGGTGAGCTGCGGTCAGGTAAACCGCGCTCGACCGGAAATGGTCCGCGCCCTCTTCCGCCGCGGCCCAGGCGGTGGCGGGGTGCAGGTCGGTGTCGCTGATAATCGTGATGTGATCACGCAAGGAAGCGAGCGGCTCCAGCGTCTGGCTCATCGCAAAATCGGAGCCTTCCTTCGCCGGCGACCAATAATGCTTCTCGGAGCCCTCTCCCGTGCTGCCCGCGGCGCCGTGCACCATCTCGATGCAAGCCAGCCGGCTCTTGGGATTCGCGGCTGTCTTTGCGACCGGCGTCTGGGCCGGAACCATCGAGTCCAACAACGGCAGTGCCAGGGTTGCGCCCATGCCGCGCAGAACCGTGCGCCGGGAAAGGTGCTTCTTAGTGATGAACATCGACCTGGATCTCCTTCAAATCTGAATTCGTCATTGATTCAGCGCGACATCCGTAGTCGCGGGCTCGCTATCTTCCGACCGCCTCATCTGAAACGGCACGCTCTTGACAACACCGAGTACAAAGGTGGAAAAACGATCGTCGTTCCTGGCTGCCTCACGTTCAATCTGGCGAACGAAGGGCATATCGCGATAATCAATCACGCGTCCCAGCCCGTACGCCAGCAGATTCTCTGTAAACGTGCTGATGTACGATTCCTTGTGGTTTAGAATTGCCTGCCGCAGGCTGGACGGACCATTGAGCGGGGTGCCATCGAACATCTTGCCCGATGGATCGACCTTGAAGGCCCCGTCGTTGGTTCGCCACACGCCGATCGCATCGTAATTCTCCAGGGAGAAGCCGATTGGATCCATCAAGGCGTGGCAGGCTGCGCACGTAGGATTCTTGCGGTGCTCTTCCATGCGTTCGCGAACGCTGAGCAGCCGTCCGACGTCGGCAGTCTCTTTCAGCGCCGGCACAACGGCGGGAGGCGGCGGCGGAGGCGTTCCCAAAAGAACCTCCATCACGTACTTGCCGCGCTGCACCGGAGAGGTGCGCAGTGCAGTCGACGTAAGCGTCAGAAAACTGCCTTGGCCCAGCAGACCAAACCGGTTTGGATCAGTGATAGTCACGCGGCGGAAACGGTTCCCGAGGATGTTCGGAATTCCGTAGTGTTTTGCCAGGCGCTCGTTCACAAATGTGTAGTTCGCGGTCAGCAGATCAGTAACATTACGGTCTTCTCGCACCAGGCTGTCGAACAAAAGCTCCGTCTCACGTTTCATCGACTGCGATAGCGTTCGGTCGAAATCGGGGTAGAGGAATAAATCCGGGCTGAACTCTTTCAAGTTCTGAAGATGCAGCCACTGGTCCGCAAAATTCGAGGTCAGCGCTTCCGATCGGGCGTCGGCGAGCATGCGACGTACCTGCTTCTCCAACACGCCGGGCTCTTTCAGCTTTCCCTGGCTTGCGACATTGATAAGTTGCTCATCAGGGGCGCTGCTCCACAGGAAAAACGAGAGCCGCGATGCCAACTCCAGGTCGCTGATCCGATAATTGGTTCCGGGCGCTACGTTGGACGGATTATGCTCGAAACGAAACACAAACTCCGGGCTCGCAATGATGGCTTGAATCGCGGTACGGATGCCGGTCTCGAAATTTCCGCCATTCCTACCGGCTTGGTAGAACGTCAGCAGGTCCTCGATATCCCGGTCGGTGGCCGGACGCCGGTACGCCTGCTTTGCCAGTGTCGAAATGATCTTCTTGGCACACGGCACTTCATCGCCATCATCGGGTGGACGGCAGGTAAAGATCTTGCGGCGGCTTGGCGTGTCGGAAACACCTGAAATGTTGGTGGGACCCGTGATGCTCAACTCGTGAAGATGGGGAAGCGTGGTCATGCCAGGAACGGTGCCTGCGCTGACATCCACCAGGCTCTGCTCCACCATCCGGTACTCGTCGTCGATCGGGCCATCGAACTTCGTCGGGAACGAGGCCGAGATTCGCTGCGGACCAGCCTTGATTTTGATCGGCGGTGTCTTGATCCCGTCGTTTGCGAGCTTCATGTTGGGATTGATTTCCAACAGCGCAACCCGCTCACCGTTTACTGCGATTTCGATGTCCTGACCCTTGCCCTGATTCAAACCGAACAACGGACCGGTCGGCGAATAATAGAATCCGAGCTTAAAGATGTATTCGCCATCGGCTGGAAAATCGTGAACAACAGAGATTCCACCACGCGTCCCGAACGGCGTGCCATCGACGTGCCGCGTCTGCGAAACCACGCGTGGGATCGAATACGTCGACGTCAACGCCAATGCCCCGGTATCACCGACAGCCTCGCGGCTGATCCGTCCGGCAGCCCGTATGTATCCTTCCATTAACGCCGGCGAAATGGTGAGCGCATCGGCCATGTTGTCAAAACCATGGCTCATGTCGTCCGGCGGCAGGAGCGCGGAAACATCTACTACGACGCTGAGCAAATCGCGAATGGAATTGGCGTACTCTGTGCGGTTTAAGCGGTGTAACGCGGGACTGCGCGGGTTTGGATTCGCGGCTGATGCCTGGTCGAGCGCGTTCTCCATCGACGTAATGAATGCTTTCGTCGTGGCGGCGTCGGGACGCGGAATTCCCGGCGGCGGCATCATCCCAGCGTGAAGCATGTGGATCGCCTTTTCGGCGAGGTCCGCTGTCTGTTCGGGATGTTCGACGTTCAGCTTCGACAGGCTGAGACTGCCCGATTGAAGCTTATCGTTGTGACATCCAATGCAATAGCGGTTTACCAGGGCCTGTTGGCCGTAAACCATCCCCGCGGCAAAGAGCGCGATACAACTGCGAGAAAAAGCTCTCGTCATCGACGTGGAATACAAGTTGTTCCGGGGATTGGAGCCGGCCCCGATTCTCCGGAGGAATTATATAAACCCATTACTGTCATGTCAAGGCCCCTCAACACGATACAGGTGTAGCGCAAACCGGCAGCGCTCAAGATAAAGACTGATTTAGGAGCCTGAATTGTTACAGGGGGTGTCGCAGTTGGGCGGTTTGAAAACCGGTCGCCATGGACCTGCGGTCCACAAAAGTGGAGGAAGACAGGTATTACATAGCTTCCGATTCTTCCGCCCGCCTTTGGACTTCACCGAGAAGGGACACGCGAAACAGCCGGACGCGGTAGGCATATCCTTTGGCTGCACCAATGTTTCGAGGGACTTGCAGAATCTGACCCGGAGCACGCCTTAGATCGATGTCACTCAGTTTCCCGGGAAGTGGACAGTTACCCGGGAACCTGCGCACCGGTTTTCAACCGGTGCTGGTCGCTTACACCTCAAGGTTGGGGCGGTTTAAAAACCCGCCGCAGGTTGCAAACCTGCCTTACTGACGCGCGATCCCGAACGAGTGCGACAAATCACATAAACGAATTTTGTCACCCTTCCAGGCTGGTTGCACACCCGCCTTACTTCGGATGTGACGTGCTGAACCTCGACGCCGCGACAATCCGCGTCCCCTCGGCCGTGTTGTAGCGGACCAGTTCAAACGACGTAATCGACGGGGGGTTGGAAAGACCGCCCTGCGGGCCGAAATAGTATGTCTCACCGGCTTTGGTATCGAGCTCGTGAACGGAGTACGCTGTGGATTTCGTCCAGACATAAATGATTCCAAACCAGGGCAGCCAATGCGACTTTCGAGCGCAAACTTCGTGAACTCCGGGGTCCAGTGACACCGTGAAATATGACTTACCTGTGCTCGCCCCAACCCAATGTCCGTCCACTCCGAATGCGGCATCACCGGTCAAATACAAAAGTGCCTTGCCATTCTCCGGCGCCGGCGTTGGATGGTGCGATTTGTCGCCGTTCACTTGGAAACTTACGCCTGCTGGACCACAAGCCGCTAGTGCCTCGTGCTCGGCTGTTTTGTCCTGCGCTGCGGCGCTACACGCAAGCAGCACACCGATAGCGATCATGTTTCGGCCATTGCTAAACATAGACCCTCTTCAGCGCGCGGAGGCGCCAAATCGAATGTTGATATAGGCGTCGCGCTGGTTGACTCCGGCGAAGCCAAAATTGTGTGTCTTCACATACTCCAGGGCGCGTCCCACGAGGGCGGAATCGGAGGCGGCTGTCACCTCCGCATCCGTCACATCGCCCGAGGTCGTGATCGTGGCGTGAACAATCACAGGCCGAACCTGACCGCCCAGCGTGTCATCGGAAACATTGACGGCGAAACGGCTTCCCTTCTGCAGCACGACCGAAGGTTTTCCGGCAAGCATCTCCGGGGTCACACGAAGCAAGCCCGGATCCATTGGGCCCGCTTCCATAATGTCCACTTGCGCGTCCAGCGCCAGGACTCCGCCCACGTAAACCGCAATCTGATCCGGTATGGAGGTGCCATGAAAGTTCAGATTTCGCCCGTACCCGTAAACCACATACGATCCAGGCGCCCACGAATAAACCTGCATCAAACCGGTCCCGTCATCAACGCAGGATTCTTCTTCCTCCCACAACCGAGTGCTGCTGACAGCGCCATTCATACGGGAGGTAAGCACGCAGGTCGCCGGTCTGCCGTTCAACCGCACCGCAGCGGTGCGTAGTGCGGCGTTTGACGGCACGCCGAAACCTGCCGCCCAGAAAATTGCTTCCCGCAACATCTGCACGCGCATCGGAATGTTTGCGACGTGAGCCTCATCCACAACCTGACCTTGCGACGCAATCCGCACGATCGAGAAATTGCCGAGGTTCGCCGTCCAGCGCCAGTTCTGGCCGGAAAACCAAGTCTCGGTAAGCTCGCCGGCGCCGGTGTGTGCTACGTTTCCGCCCGCGTTGAATGAGACCTTGAGGTTGTACCCTTTCATCTCGGCGACATGCATTCTACTGTTCTGAAGCGCGCGTTCGATCACCGCCAAAGCCGCGGCCCGTTCGTCCGCTGTTTCCGGAACGCGGAAACCACTGGTAACTGGTTCGTGGACATCCGCCGGAACAGGGAAGGAATCCACGGCACCGGTGTGAGGGTCGACTCGAGTGGTCCGCGGCTCGTCAGTCCGCTCGGGTGGGGCCACTTCGGATTGCTGCCGCTGCGGCACTCCAAGCGGCGAAGGAGCGGACGGCTGAGGTACAACCACGAGCGCAGCGGCCTCGGATCGCGTCTGAGGCGGAGGCGTGTAAGCCTCGACCCTGGGCGGCCCGACCAGTGGAAATAGTAGAAACGCAACCCAACCGGCCACCGCTAGCATCGGAGCAATGGAAGCGTAAGAGCACAAAAGGCGTACCCGCGACATGGAATAGTCCTTAATGAGGGCCTGCACGCGCTGTGTGAGATGGCGGCGGCGCAGGAAGAGTGGCGCCATAACAAGATCCGGGACCACACCACGGCGGGCGATCGCCAGCAAAGCCTCGATATACGAGTCCTTTGCCTCGGTCAGTTGAACGGCTTCGGCGTCCACAACCTGCTCTCGCAGCAGCCGGGTGCGAGCCAGAAGCAACCACACGATGGGGTTGAACCAAAATATGGCCGCCGCGAACTCCTCGAGCAGCGTGATCAACCAATCGTGCCGGCGAACGTGCACCAGTTCATGACAGGCAATGCCGCACTGGGCCTCATCGCTCAGCGTCAGGAAGGATTCCGGCAACAAGACGACCGGTGCAAGCCAGCCCAACATTACCGGACCCGTGGCCTCAGCGGAAACGCAGAAAAGGGCGTCGGCATGCGTGATGGCGGAGGCCGCCTGGATCGATTCCGGTATGGGGTACAACGGCATCGCGGCGATGCGGTGGTTCCTGGTCTTCCATACTCCGACGAGCAACCAGCAAAGCCGGATGCCGGCTCCGGCCATCAGGCCCCAGAATATGATGGGGCTCCACTCGACCCGATCCCAGACGGCCGGCCTCGGACCCTGCGAAATGGAAGGCTGCTGCGCAGGCCTCGCTTGAGACGGCGCTTCTATCGCAGCTTGGTTCTTGCGCCCGGGTGTTACGACGACGTTCTGTGTAGTCGCCGGTACCGCGGCCTTGATCATGGTATGCCGCCATGGCTCGATGAGTGGAAGCAACAGGCAGACCACGAGCAGTGCATGATGATAAATGAGCTGTGTCCGGGGATGCCGCAGGCGCAACACCACCGGCAAAACAGCGCCAAGAGTCGCAATCAGGAACGTTTGTTCCATCCATGACCACAGGTTTGCGGCAAAAAACGTCGGCATGGCTATTTCTGGCGCTGCTTCTTTAGCAGTTCGTCGATTTCATGAATCTCATCCGCACTGATTTGCCGCTCTCCGATGAGTTGTACCAGGAGCGGTTGGGTCGAGCCATCGAAAACACGGTCGACGAATTCCTTGACCATGCGTTTCTTCACCTGGACTTCTGATTGCGCCGGCCGATAGAGGTAGGCTCGCTCACCACGCTCTTTCTTGAGGTGACCCTTATGTTCCAGGATGCCCATCATCGTTAACACCGTGGTGTAGGCGATTTTACGCTGCGCGGCGAGGTCGTTGTAAACTTCGCGAACGGTCGCTTGCCCGCGCTGCCAGATCACTTTGAGGATTTCGAGTTCAAGATCGGTCGGAACTGTTCGTGGTGCCTTCATTCGCTCTGACTAATAACTTAGTCATTAGTCGTGGTCTTGTCAAGTGAAATTTTACTGCTCCTGGCATCTCGCCTGAGCAACCGCATCGAGGAATTGACGGGCTCGCGATTCGAATACCTCGAACTTCCCTGCCCTGCAGTTCGGCACATCGATCAACTCTGCTCCGACCCCCACGGCGCAGGCGCCGGCTTTCAGAAAATCGCCACAAGTCTCGAGGTTCACGCCGCCGGTTGGAACCATTTCGATGTGCGGAAAGGGCGCCTTAAGCGACTTGATATAGCGGGCGCCGCCCACATTGCCGCAGGGAAAGACCTTGATGGCATCGCCGCCAGCCTCCCACGCGGTGAGAACCTCGGTGGGGGTCAGAGCGCCGGGCATGATCAGGACGGAGTAGCGTTTCGCCATTTCGATAGTTTCGCGCTTCAGGGCGGGCGTCACGAGAAACTGCGCTCCGGCGAGCATGCAGATGCGGGCGGTTTCCGGGTCGAGCACGGTCCCGGCGCCCAGAATCATGTCATCACCGAATTTGTCGGCGAGCTTCTCCAGCGCTTTGACCGCGCCGGGCACCGTCATCGTCACTTCCGCGGTTCGAATGCCGCCGCGATGCACCGCCTCCATGGCCTGGATGGCGCTTTCGGCGCTATCAGCCCGAATGATCGGCACAATGCCGATGCCCGTGATGGCGGCGAGGATGGCTTCCTTAGTCATTTCACCTTGATCCTTGGCTACGATGATAACGGCTTATGCGCGTTCGTTCGTATGGGGATTCGGGAGCGGTGGTGATCGCGATGCACGGCGGCCCTGGCGCGATAGGCGACGTGGCAGCGCTCGCACGCGGGCTGTCCGATTTGTTTCGCGTCCTGGAGCCATTGCAGCGTGGCAGTGGGGCGGAGCCGCTGACGGTCGCGACTCATGTGGAGGATTTGCGGGAATTGATTCAGTCGCGTGTTGCGCCGGAGCGGCCGGCACTGGTCGGGTCGTCGTGGGGCGCCATGCTCGCGCTGGCATTCGCGGCGGCATATCCAGACCTTGCGGGGCCGATCGTCCTGATTGGCTGCGGAACATTCGACATGGAGTCGCGCGCGACGTTCAAGGCGCTACTCGAAGAGCGGAGGGTGACCACAGGCGCTGAAAAGCTTCGTGCACTGTATTCATATGATGCTATCGAGGAACAGGAAGACGAGACCGAGTACGACAGGCGGGCAAACGAAGAAACCTGGCATGACATGCTGCGTTTGCAGCAGGAAGGCGTGTATCCGGCCGCATTTACGGCCATTCGCAGCCCGGTCTTGATGCTCCATGGCTCGGTCGATCCTCATCCGGGTCATATGATTCTGGACAGTTTGCGTCCGTATCTGCGGCAACTTGAATACCGGGAGTGGGACCGTTGCGGTCACTTTCCGTGGAGGGAACGACTGGTTCAAAAAGAGTTCTACGAAGCCCTGAAAACCTGGTTGTTGGACCGAACAAAACAGGCGGCGCCTTCGTCTGGTTCTTTGTAAGCCTCTGGGAGGTTCGCTATGTATTGTGACCGTTGCGGCACAAAGTTACAGGAATCGCAGAATTTCTGCCCGTCCTGCGGAAAGGGATTCAATGCACCGCCGTTGATGCCCACCAAGGGGCGGATTGCCGGGCACATTCGCCTGTTAGGGATTCTTTGGCTGGCGCTCTCAGCTTTCCGCCTGGTTCCGGCGTTTGTTTTGCTGACCATCGCAAACCATGGAGTGCATTTCTTTCCACCCGATGTCCCCGAGTTCGTTCCTGCCATTCTTCAGGGCGTCGGATACCTGCTGCTGATTGGGGCGGGATTCGGACTTGCGGCGGGTTGGGGCTTGCTCGATCGGCAGCCTTGGGCTCGCATGCTGGCCATTGTCCTCGGGTGCCTCAATCTGCTGGACATGCCGTTTGGCACAGCGCTTGGCATTTACAGCTTGTGGGTTCTGCTTCCGGCGCAATCCGAGCAGGAGTACAAGCGAATGGCAAAGGTGGCGTAACGCGGTTTAGCTGAGCGCTGAAGGCTGAACGCCGAGAGCTACTCAGTAGTGCTGGATGTTCGTGACAAACTGTACGCCAAGGACGTTGTCGCGAGTGCCTCGGACGCCATCATTCTTCAGCCACTCGTAGCCGACCTTCAGGAGTTGCCAGCGGTTGATGCGATAGCCTGCGGCTCCCTCCGTGGCTGCCAGGCTCGGCGCAAGATAACTGACGCGGCCGGCGACGAAGAGGCGGGGCGTGATCGTCAGCTTGGTTTCGAGATAGCCTGAGCGCACCGGCGAGACGAAGACAAAACGCGCCACCTCGCCCGTGACGCTAACCCGTCCCCGCGCCCACTGCGCATCCACGCCAAGGCCGTTTGCAGTCGGCGGCCCTATAACTCCGCGCTCCAGGTAAGGTCCTCGGAATCCTGACATGCCGATGCGAAAACCATTCGTGAATGTGTACCCTCCGCCCGCCGTCCATTGCACGTGCTGGCTATCCGACAGCAAACTCTGGGGATTTGTGGGCGAGCTGTTGGTGACTTGAAGCCGCAGGTCGAGCCGGTGGATGGATGCATCGATTTCAACGCCGGGGAGTCCGTAAAGGGTCGCAGGCGCCAGACCTTCGTCGTCAGAGTCGGGGGAGCAGCGGGTCACGCGGCACGGCAGCAGCGGCAGGTAGGTCAGCGGCTGGTCGATGAGAGGATTATCGGCGTCATCGTAATGGGGTGGGAACGCTCCGAAAGCCGTGGTGAGCTGGCCTGCTTTCACCAGGAAAGTTCCGAACGACGTGTTGTGTTTGTACCCGATGAAGGCTTGGAGGATCTGGTGTTCGACAGCGCGGTCGGCGGAGAAGGCATCGTAGTAGAAGAAGGGTGTCGACGAGAACTGGATTGTTGCGGAGACGAACCAGTTTTCGGAGAATTTGAGGGTGGGGTAAAGCAGGGCTCGAAATGCGGCGGAATAAGGCACCGCGGTACGGTCTTCCGTTTGTAGCCGGTGGGTTTGGATCGCTTCGGCGGTCAGAGTGACCGGCATGGAGACTTCGAATTCCTGAGCGTGTGCGCGGGTGGCGGAGGCCAGTATCAGGATGCCGATTGCCAGTCGCCAGGCGGTCGTCATTGAGAACGGCGGTAACGCAGCCTTGAGGCTGCCTAAGTGCCGGCTCAAAACGGCGGTAAGACACTTGGGTTGGCCAAAGGCCTGCGGTACCCCTCCACATGCGCCGCGTACCGGTTTCACGACTTCATCCCAGCGAGATCGGGCCTCCACGCCTTGGCCAGAGTCTTCAACAATTCGTCGCGGCGGACCGGCTTCACCAGGCAAGCATTGACGACCGGTTCAACCTCCCGATTCATGCGTCCCGAGTGCGACACCGAAGTGAGCATGATGATTGTGATGTCTCGGAAGTTAGGGTTCGTGCGGATAGCGCGGGCCAATTGCAAACCATCCACGTCCGGCATCTGGTAATCGGTAATGACGAGGTTGTAAGGATCGGCGGCCGCATGTGCCTGACCGAGTAGCGCCATGGCGGCGGCAGCGGAATCGGCAATATCGTCCCGCAACCCGACGTGGCTGAGTTGCTCGTGCAGCACGCGCAAATTGACCTGGTTGTCGTCGACAATCAGGACACGCAGAGGCGGAATGGGATCGAATTGCACCGTCTGCGCCGTGCCGGTAATGACAGGCAGGCGCATCGTTAACCAGAACGTGGAGCCCTTACCAACCTCGCTGCGCACGTGAATTTCTCCACCCATCAACTCCGCCAGGTTCTTCGCAATCGCGAGTCCCAGGCCGGTGCCTCCGTAACGACGTGTGGTGGAGCCGTCTGCCTGGGTGAACTCATCAAAGATGGTTCGCAGTTTCGCTGCAGCGATGCCGATTCCGGTGTCCACGACCGAGAGCCGGAACTGCGCCCAGTTTTCCCGCAGTTCCTCGCCTTCCACGTCAATGAGCACGTGGCCGCTGGAAGTGAACTTGACGGCGTTCGAGACCAGGTTAATCAGCACCTGCCGGATGCGGCCGGAATCCCCCAGGAAGCGGGACGGCATACCTGGTGAGTAGCGCACCACTAAATCGATTCCTTTTTCCTCTGCTTTGGGGGCCAGCAGACCCGCCACCTCTTCGGCTACGGCGCGAAGGTCGAACGGTTCAGCCTCGATGGAGAGCTTCCCGGCGGCTATCTTCGAGAAATCCAGGATGTCATTGATGACGACCAGCAGCGCATCGGCGGATTGGCCCGCGGTGCTTGCGTAGTCGTATTGCTCCGGCGACAGTTCGGTCTCGAGCAACAGGCCGATCATGCCGATGACACCATTCATCGGCGTACGGATTTCATGGCTCATGTTGGCGAGAAACTCGCTCTTGGCTCGGCTGGCCGCCTCGGCTGCCGATAACGCCCGCTGCACTTCTTCGGTGGAACGTCGCACCGCCTGGCTGGCGCGGTTGAACGCTTCGGCGAGCTGATTCACTTCCTGGGCGGTGGAATCGGCGGGGAACTCCTCGGGAAGCACACCGGTCTCTTCGCAGCGCCGCAGCCGTGCGATGAAGCCTTGCAGGGGGCGCGAAACGGAACGGGAAGTCACCAGGGCGAGACACAGCGCAAGGAGCAACGCCGCAGCGGCGATCCCGGTGAGAAACGGGCGGAAACCGGACGTCATGGCGTCCACGGCAGCGTCGAGGGACTGAAGGCTGTACAAGCTATAACCGGGGCCGAAATTCCCACCCAGGCCGGCGAACGCAAGGTACTGCTCGCCCCCGAGCTCAATTTCACATTCCGGCGCGGATTGGCATTTAGCCTGGATCTGCCGCGCAACCTCGTCCTGACGGCCCTTCGGCAGAGTGCCGGCCAATAAGCGTCCATCATGGAACACCACGGCTTCTCCGGCCATCCGAAGAGTTTTCAGGTCAAATTCGTTTCCGAGTGCCAGCCGGCCCAATTGATCGGCGCTCTGGCCGATCGGGACCGAGTGCAACTCGTAGAGCGTTCCCTCGAATTCCAGCAGCGACCGCTCGGCGGACGACAGTGATAACGCCGCCGGATGCATCACCTGCGAGCCTTTCACCAGTACAGCCGCCACAATCCGTCCGTCGGCCCCGGAAACCGCAAGGAGGTCCTGCCCGGTGAGGTTATGCAAGTCGAGAAGCTGGTCTTCAATGGTGCGTCGGGCCTCGCCACGAAGCGCCGGATCAGAGAAGGCTTCGCGCAGCAGTCCGACGGAGGCTTTCAGCCCGGAGCTTTCGGTCAACACCGGCAGCAGCGCGGCAAGCCGTCGCGAGTGGTCGAGGTCCATGGCATCCAGCAACGCTTCCGAGCGGTGCAGCGAATCGCGCAGGCCAACTTTTATGCGGGCATGGAAAGCGGCGCGAAACGCGAACATGCAGCTCACAATGACCAGGCAAACCGGAAGGAACGCACCGATAAAGGTTCGCGTCGTCAGCGTCCAACTGGTGTTGGAAAGCCGGCGCCCTGGAGCTGCGGCTGCGACGGGGTTCATTTCCGGGCCTGCATGGAGCCGTGGACGGAAAGTTCAATATCCACAGGTACGGATCCGTTGGCGGGGACCTCCAGCGCACTCTGATAACGACCGGAGGTCTTGTGCCAGGCGATGAGCTGGTATTTGCCGGCCGGAACATTCTTGAAGTGAAATGTACCGTCCGCGGCAGGTTGGGAATACCACTTGCTTCCTACGACTACGATAGCGGCATACATATTGGGATGAAGGTGACAGTAAACCTGCACGATCCCGCTGCCCTCGAATACGACTGCTTTTGTGCGTCCCTGCGGATAATATCCGAGATCAAATTGTTTTACTTTCGACAATGAAAACACGTTGTGGAAAATAGGGTCGAGATTTGGAAAGGAAACCGTGGACCCCGGCGGAATGGCCACCATCTCCGGCTCGAAATGCCGGTCGCGCTGCGCGATTTCAACTTTAACCGGCTGGCCGGGAGGGAGGTTGTCGCCGGCGAGGTAGACGACTACATTGTCATACTCGCTCGTCCCCGTGTTGTTTCCGCTCACAGGGGCCACAACGGGGCCGCGCAACTGGTAGGCCGGGGGCGCCACCTTCTCCTTCGTGGAGATCCCATGGATCCTAACGCGCCCGTCCACGTCAGCGGAATGTAATACCGCCGGAATAATCGTAAGGAGTATTACTTTTAAAGCTATTTTAGCTGCCGAGGTTCTACGCATTATCCCTGAGCCGATGTATCCAAGATCGGCTGGGAAAGCATGGAACTTTAAGGATTTGGCTCCCCGAGGGCAAGCGCTCAGAGTGTGCCCAGTATGCAGAACTGGGAGGTGTTTTTTCTCACGGGAGGACCAAACTGCTTGTCCCCCGTCTTCCGTTTAGTTCGTGTCCGGAGAGATCGTCTCCACGGGGCCGAACTTCTTCAGCAGTTCGCCGATTTTCGCCCCATCGCCCACCGCGACGATCTGCACGTTATCGTATGGCACATACTTCTTCGCGACACGCTGCACGTCATCGGCTGTGATGGCCATCACCTTTTCCGAATAGGTATCCCAATAGTTCTCCGGCAGGCCGTATTCCCGTTGCTGCATCCAGCGGGCGAGCACCCCGGTAGGATTCTCCAGCCCCAGCGCAAAATTCGCCACGAGCGCGCGCTTGGCTCCGTCCAGTTCATCTTTCGACACCGGAGTTTCGCGGATTTCACGAAACTCCTTCAGCACATCCGTCAATGCCGGTTCCGTCACTTCGGTGCGAACCGAGGTTGAGGAGCTGAAGTGCTGCTGATAGCGCGTGGCGCTGAAGCCCGAACTGATGCCGTAGGTGTAGCCTTTCTCTTCACGAATAATGCGGAATAGCCGCGCGGCCGGACCCGAGCCGAGCACCTGGTTCATCACCATGCAGGCAATGTAGTCGGGGCTGGTGCGGTCGATTGCGCGGTTGGCCAGCACCAGATAGGTTTGCACGGAATTTGGCCGGGAAATGAGATAGACCTTCTTTTCGGCTACCGGAGGTTCGATGGGCAGCGAAACGCGCGCCACTGGACCGCCTTTCCACGCACCGAGCGCCTTATCGAGTTTAGCGACGGCCTCGGGCGGCTTGATTTCCCCCGCAATTCCGGCCAGCTCACCGGACGGAACATAATACGCCTTGTAGTGCTCGAGGATGCTTTCGCGGGTGATCCTATTGAGGGAATCGAGGGTCGCACGTGTAACGCTTCGAGCGTCGCCCGGATAAAGGGTCCTGAACAGCAGCTCATTCGCCAGCACATTCGGTGAGGTACGGCCCTGTTCGATGGTGCTTTTTTGCCGCGACTTCCACTTGTCGAGCTCCGCTGCCGGGAACGACGGATGCAGCAGAACATCGGCGAGAATTGCAAGCGCGGCGTCGAAGTTCTCACTGAGCGAGGTCAGAGTAATGGTGCCCGAATCGCCGCGAATAGCACCACCCGGCCCGCCGCGGCCTCCGCCACCGCCGGCTCCGACGCTGATGTTCAGCGATGCGCCGATGTCCGCGAGGTCGTCCGCGATCTGACGCGCTGAGCGCGTCGTGGTGCCCATCTCCATAAGCGCCGCTGTCGCCTCGGCTAAACCGGGCATGTCTTTGGGATCGCGCAGGTGCGATGAAGGGATGGATATGGTTAGCGTAACTGAAGGCGTTCGGTTGCTTTCGATAATCAGCAGTCGCATCCCGTTGGAAAGCTGCTTCTCCACGGGGCGCGGAAGTTTCACGTGCAGAACTTCGTTGGAAACCGGTGCCCGATTCAGGCGCACCATGCCTCGGAACGACCCGTTGGGAGCGTCCGAATCCTGCGCAAAACCCACCGCTATCATGGACAGGCCGGCAATCATCAATTTCTTCATGGCGTCGCTCCTTAGTTCTGATTCGCACGCGGCCGGCGGGGCCGCGATCCGCCCGCGGGCATGGTTTCCACCACCACCCGATTGCTAGCCACAAGATACGCTTTCACGGCTTTCTGAATGTCCGCCGGTGTGACGGCGAGCTGCTTCTCGAGCTCGCTGTTCACGCGGTTGGGGTCGTTGTAAAGCGCCGCGGCATCCGCCAGTTCCTGGGCCCGGCTCAGTACGCTCACCCGCGATTCGGCGGCCCGGCGAAGGCTCATACGCACTCGCTGTACTTCCTTCGCCGTCACGGGCTCGGCATGCAGCTTGGAGATCTCTTCGAAAATGAGGCCTTCAACTTCCTCGGGAGTCTTGCCCGGACGCAGCGTCGCGGAAATGTGGAACATACCGGGTCCGGCACGCCGATCGGTGGAAGCAAAGACCTGCAGGGCCATTTCTTTGTCCTGGACTAATAACTGGTAAAGCCGTGACGTGTTGCCGCCGCCCCCGCCTCCGAACCGTCCGCCACCCCCGCCTCCGAGAACGGATGCCGCGATACCAAGCGCACGTGCATCCGCCTGGCCCGATTCGGGAATCCTATAGGCGATATCGATTCGCGGCAGACGGGCGAGCTTGTCATCAAGCTTTGCGCGGCGCTCGCCATCTTTCGCGGGCTCGGTCAGATCCACCGGTTTCGGCGCAGTTTGCCGCGGTATCGCCCCGAAATACTTCTTCACCTTGGCGAGAGTTTCCTTTGTATCCAGGTCGCCAACCAGCGCCAGGACCGCATTATTCGGCGCATAGTAAGTCTTGAAGAACTGCTTCACGTCGTCCACGGACGCTGCATCGAGATCGTCCATCGAGCCAATTACAGAATGGTGGTAGGCGAAGTTGTCATAGATCAACTCCTCGACCTTCTCAGACGACTCGCCATAGGGCTGATTGTCAACGCGCAGCCGGCGCTCCTCCTTAACGGCCTGACGCTGGTTCTCGAGATTGTCCTGCGTGATGACCAGGCCATGCATGCGGTCGGCTTCGAGGAACAGGCCGAGGTCCACCTGGTTCTTGGGCAGAACCTCGTAATAGAGCGTCCGGTCGGTGTTGGTAGTGCCATTCATATTCCCGCCGTTGGTATAAATCAGATAATCCAGCTCACCGGTGCCGACATTTTCGGAACCTTTGAACATCATGTGTTCGAAAAGATGAGCGAATCCGGTACGTCCCTGATGCTCATCGCGTGAGCCGACCTTGTAGCTGACGGCGATGGCGTACACAGGCGCGTAATGATCTTCGGAGATGATGACACGCAGCCCGTTATCGAGCGTCGTGTCCGTAAACGCGATGTTCGGCAGCTTCGGCGCGGCTTTCTGCGCGAGCGCCACCCCAGCCACGACGAACAGGATCGCTGCGAGAGATTTCACTAGGTCTCCTCCTTCTTAGGAAAGTTTCATTGTAGCGGGCGGAAGGAATATGGACGACAGTTTCGGGAGTTCTTTACAGCAATTTACGGACGGCTTTGAGCTGTGTCGAGCGAAACGAGCGGTCCAATATGGAAGGGCGGTGCAGGCGGTTCCGATTTTCGCCTGACCTTGGACCTCACCGGGAACGCACCGGCGAAACCGCCTGCTCCACCGTCTCCAAGAACCTGTAACAAGTAAGCCCCCTTTCGCGGCTCCAACACGATAAAATGGAATCAAATCGCACAGTTGGGGGGCCTTTCACAGATGAGAGGTCATTGTGCGTTCGCTAACTGCCGGATTTAACCTTCTCGAGAAAGACGCACTCGACGCGCTCTGCCATGAAGCGCCCGAGCGTCTGGAGTACCAGGCCAGAAGAGGTGTTTACCTCAACCTGCGAGGCCTGGATTTAGAGCCATTACCGGAAATTGATGAAGATCGGATCGCCGCGCTGGCGAAAGTAGTCCGAGGCCTGGCTTTTGCAGCGGTGGATGGCGCGAAGTCGGGACATCCCGGCGGCTCGTCGTCCAAAACGGAACAGGTTCTGACGCTTCTCCTTAGCGGCGTCATGGCCTTCGATGCCACAAATCCGAAGCATCCCGGAAGAGATCGGGTGGTCTGGTCGGCTGGGCATTGCACTCCTTTATTTCACGCTCTTATATCTCTCGTCTACGAAGTTTTGCGCCGAAAGGGAATGCACCTGGTACGCGGCGCGGAGCGAGCCGTGGTTTACCCGGAACAGCTCGCGATGTTCCGAACATTCGACGGACCCAGCGGACACGTCGAATCGCATTACGCACTCGCCGACACATCCACGGGATCGTCCGGCCATGGCTTTTCAGCCGGACTCGGGTTCGCCGCGCTACACCGCTCGTGCGGGTTGTCAACGAAGGCCTTTGTCATCGCCGGTGACGCCGAAACGGAAGAAGGCATGAGCTATGAGGCGCGCAATTTGTCCTCCAACCTCGGGGCGCGCAATCTCATCGTGACCCTCGATTACAACCACTACGGCATTGACGGACCTATCAACGAAGCGCTTCCCTGCCCTTATCTGAACCACTGGATTGCCCCGGGCTGGAACGTTATCGAGGCCGACGGCCACAAGCCCTTGGAACTGGCTTACGCTTATCGGCTCGCCGAGCAAGGTTTCCGTAATGGCTCGCCTACGGTTGTGGTCTGCCACACGATCAAGGGCAAAGACTACGGACGGCTGGAAGACACGGCCGACTCACACGGTACGCCGCTGTCACATTCCGAATACGTCGAGGCAATGCATGCTCTGGGCTTTGACGTTCCGGGCAAGGAAGGCGATGTCGCCGCGGATATTCAATGTGTCGTCGACGGGCTATCGGAAGCCGACTGCGACTACGTTGCCACGCGCCTCATCGTCGCCGCGGAGAAGCTCCCCGCCGAGGACCAATTGGTGGAGCGCATGGCCGTCGCGTTCGGCGACCGACCGCTGCTGGATTATCGCGGGCTGGTGCGCCCCGCCGAGCTGCCGCCCGAACTTGTCTTCCGCGAGGGCGATAACGTGCCGACGCGCAAGGCCACCGAGGCATGGTTTGCCTGGGCGATGAAGCATACCGGCTTCTTCTATCTCGGCGCGGGCGACCTCATGAAGTCGATACTCACGGGAAAGGCCGAGAATGTTTACGGCGTCGTCAGCCGGGAGAATCCCATGGGCCGCGGATTCCGCTTCGGCATTGCCGAACAGAACATGGCGATGATGTCGACCGCGATGTCCCAGGACACGCTGCCGGGAGGTTTCCGCCCCATGACTGCGTTTGCGACCTATGGCGTGTTCACCCCCATGATGGCGAACGCGGTTCGCATGACATTGATCAACAATTCGGTCAATCCCCAGGCGCAGGCGTTCTTCATTATGCTCGCGGCGCACGACGGGCCGGAGACGGGCGAGGACGGGCCCACACATCACGGGCTGTTCTGGATGTCTTTATTCACGGCTTATCCGGGGATCAAGGTGTACAAGCCCCTCGACGCCAATGAAGCCGTCGAGATGCTGTTCTATGCGGCGCATCGCGGCGAGCCGGTCGTGTTTTCGGCGGTCCGGCCCGGCGTTCCGGTACTCAAACGCGGCAATGGTGTGCCGCCGGCGATTGAAGCCATCCACGGCGCGTACGTCTTCCGGCCGTTCCAGGAAAACGGTAAACGCAAAGTCGTGCTCGCGATCAGTGGCGGCCAGGTGATGTCGAACGTTCTGGAGATTCTGCCGGACCTGGAGCATTACGCCGACGTGAAGATTGTCGCCGTCACGTCGCCGCAACTGTTCGAAGATCTGCGCCGGCATTGCCCGCAACGCGCTAACGCGATTCTGTCGCCCGAAGAGCGGCAATACGTCATCACGCTACACAACGGCTGGCGGGGCTTCCTTTACCCGTTCCTGCTGCCTGCCGACTATGAGAATCGGGTGCTCGGAATGGACGACTTTTCGCGCTCCGGACGCCCGAAAGAGATCTACAAACACGCGGGATTCGACCCGGCGGGATTGCGGGAAGCCATTTTGCGGCGGTTATGATCTGAGCCGCAAAACCACTTGCTATCGTGGGTAGGTGCGGCTTTTCTCACTTCTTCTGGCTGGTATGACGCTCGCGAGCGCGCAGGGTCCGCTGTTCGACCGTTTCTTTGACGAGTATTACTTCCATTTCAGTCCAACGGCTGGAACTGCGGCAGGGTTCCACCAATACGACTCAATACTCGAAGATTACTCCGCGGCAGCGATTCAGGAGAACATCCGCGCGGCGCATCGTTGGGAGGCGGAGTTCGCCAAGCTGCCGGCCTCGGCCGATCGCAATATCGTGCTCGACCACTGTCGCGCCGACCTGTTGGCGCTGGAACGCATCCGGCAGTGGGAAACCAACCCGGACACGTACTCCAGTGGAATCACCAACAGCATCTTCGTGATCATGAGCCGGACTTTCGCGCCTCCCGCTGAGCGTCTGAAATCTGTAATTGCGCGTGAGAAGCGCATGCCCGCGGTGTTTGCCGCGGCGCGTGCCAACCTGAAGAATCCTCCGCGCATTTACACCGAGATCGCCCTCCAGCAGTTGCCCGGAATCGTGAGCTTCTTCCAGAAGGACGTACCGCTCGCCTTCAACAAAGTCGAGGACAAGGCCCTGCTGGCCGATTTTCGAGCTTCAAATCAAGCCGTGATCGATGCTCTCGGCGAGTACCAGCGATTCCTGAAAAACGATCTGCTGCCGAGGTCGCACGGTGACTTCCGCATCGGAGCCGAGAACTATGCCAAGAAGCTCGAATACGAGGAAATGGTCGACGTCCCGCTCGACCGGCTGTTGAAGATCGGCTACGAAAACCTGCGGCAGAACCAGGAGGCGTTTCGGCGGGTGGCGGCAAAGATCGATCCGAAACGGACGCCGCAGCAGATTCTCGCAGACCAGGAAAAGGACCACCCGCCGGCCGACGGCCTCTTGAAAGCTTTTCGCGATGTGCTGGCGGGCCTCCGTGACTTCGTGACCCAGCACCAGATCATCGACATTCCCTCGCCGGTTTTGCCGATTGTCGAGGAGACGCCCCCATTCATGCGCGCTCTGACATCCGCGTCGATGGATACTCCCGGACCGTTTGAGAAAGTGGCGAAAGAGGCGTTCTTTAACGTTACGCTGCCAGAGCCGGGATGGTCGAAGGAACGAGTGGAAGAGCACATGGAAGATTTCAATCGCGGCACGGTAATCAGCACCGCGATTCACGAGGCTTATCCCGGACATTACGTGCAGTTCCTATGGGTGCAGCAGGCGCCGTCCAAGGTTCGCAAGTTGCTCGGCGCCGGTTCAAACGCGGAAGGCTGGGCGCATTACTGCGAACAGATGATGTTGGACGAAGGCTACGGAAATGGAGATCCTAAGGTACGCCTCGGCCAGCTACAGGACGCGCTTCTGAGGAACGCCCGATATATCGTGGGCATCGAGATGCATACCGGCAAGATGACCTACGATCAGGCGATTGAGTTCTTCGTGAACGAGGGATACCAGGTGCGCGCTACGGCCGAACAGGAAACCAAGCGCGGCACTTCAGATCCGACTTATCTCGTGTATACGCTCGGCAAACTCGAGATCTTGAAGTTGCGTGCCGATTACAAGGCCTCAAAGGGCGACAAATTCAATCTGCGCGAATTTCACGACGAGTTCATGAAGCAGGGCTTCCCGCCCGTGAAGATCGTTCGGGAAGCGATGCTCGGGAACACCAGTCCAGTACTGTAAGCGATTACTGATCGTCGGGATCGGTCGCCTTCCGCTTATCGTTCAGGAAGAAGGTTGCGGTCTTCGGAGCTGGGATCGGCACGAAATCGCGCGGCGTGCGCGTGAGATCAAAGAACCCAACGAGGTTCGTCGTTGCACGTGCATCGGCAAAAGTCAGCGCGCCCTGCGGTATCCCGAAGTTGTGCTCGACAAATCTCAGAATGCTGCCGAAGTCGTGCCGGACATTATTGATGTAACCCTTGGGCGTGTAAGCGGAGACGGCGATCAGCGGGACTCGGAATCCGTATTGATAGTCGCCCTGCGGCTGCGCCAGGATTGTGGGCGCCTCATGATCGTACCAGCCGCCCCAATCGTCCCAGGTGATCAGAATTGCGGTGTTCTTCCAGTAGCCCATATTTCCGTCGCAACCCGTGCTGTTTCCCACTGCGTTGACAATCGCCGCTACCCACGACGGGCCACCGCCGTCGTTGCCGCGCGCATGATCCGAATTGGCTCCCGTCGGTATCACCCAACTCACCGAACGCAGATTGCAGTTGGCGATGTCGGTGAGCACGTCGGCCGGCTTGAGATCGACGTTGTTCTTCCACTCCTGTCCCTGGCATTGGCCGCCCATGCCGCTCGATTCGCAGATGTGCTGGATGGCATTCGGCGCGGTCCAGATTGATCCGGGACTCGGTGCATAGTAGCGCCAGGTAAATGTGGACGGCATCACGTCCGGCATAGTCTGATGCTCGAAGCAGGGATAGACTTTATCAGTCGCATCTTCAACACCAGGAGGTCGAATCAACTGAACGGTGGTTCCTTCCGGAGCAGTGCAGCCGGCGGTTTTGCTCGTGCCGGACATGTTCTCCGACGCGAACACGCCGGCCTTGTCGTCGGGCAGGCTTGGCGCGGAAGTGCCTCCAAACAGGAACTGGTGAGCGGGAAAGCTGGGGCCCTGGTTGGTCTGGAACATGTAATTCGCCCAGCCATATTGTGTTGCCAGCGCAAGATAAGGATTTAAGATGCCGTTCGCGTTATCGACGTAGCGGTACTGGGGTTGCTTCGGACAGGTGCCGGAGCAGTGGATGCCGGCGGCTCCGTCCATTCCACACGATCCAGCCGGCGGCGTGTTCGTGTCGCACATGCTCATGAACGCCCGGTGCGAATGATCGAGGTCATACTTGTTCGCCAGCGCCACGGTTAATGGCTGCGTGACTCCAGTGGGCGATGATTTGTCGAGCCAGTCTTTGGTTTGGATGTTGTACTGCGACGCGGTAGGCGTAGTGCTGCAAAGGCCGGGCGAGGAGCACAGGCCTTGAAACAAATTGTCGGGTGTGCGGTTTTCCTGAACGATTACGATGACGTGCTGAAAACTGCTGATCTGAGCTTCCGCCGCGATCGTGACGAGTGAAATAAGCAGCAGGCTGCAACGATACACTGTCGTGTCCCCCTTGATTCCCAGGGCATCTTGCCACTTCTGGGAACACGGCATTGTGTCGAGAGTTTCGGGCCGCCTGTTATGATGGGTCATGTAAAGGGAGGGCGGTTAGCTCAGCCGGTTAGAGCGCCTGCCTTACAAGCAGGAGGTCCGCGGTTCGAGCCCGCGACCGCCCACCACACTCCTACTGAAAACAAACAACTTAGCCAGTACGCGGGCCTCCTACGGGGGGCCTGACGCACTGCATTTTGGCGCAAAGTTGAACGATTTTGCCCAACAATTGCCCAACTCACTTTGTGTTGTAAAGGGAGTGCGGCGTGGTTAAGTTCACCGGCAAAAACGAAGCGGGCCGGCCGGTGCTCGGCCTCGGTCTGAGTCGCGGCAATCTAAACCGTCTACTCGAGGGCAAGCCGATCGTGCTGAAGCCCGCGGATGTGGGTCTCGACTGGACCGGTGAGATCGTCATCTTTGCGGGCCAGACGGAGCAGGCGATGATTCACATGCTCTGCCGGGCCGGTGTACTGCGCGACGTACCAGCGCAACGCTTCGATGAGTCGAAGGAGTAGAGCCGTGACTGAGTACCACGTGCTGAGTCTCGGCGCCGGTGTGCAATCGACCGCGCTCTATCTGAAGTTTGCGCGCGGTGAGATGTCAGCGAAACTGGACGCCGCGATCTTCGCCGATACACAGGAGGAGCCTGCGGCTGTGTATCAGCACATGGCCTGGCTTCGCAGCCTGGGCGGCCCACCGATCCTGACGGGCACCGCAGGCAAGTTGGGCGACGACCTGGTGCACGGGCTCAACTCGACGGGCCAACGCTTTGTCTCGATACCAGCGTTCACCACGGGAGACGGTGGCGAGACCGTGGCGAAAGTGAAGCGCCAATGCTCGAAGGAGTACAAAACCGAAGTGATCGGCCGCGTGCTCCGGCGCGAGGTGCTGGGCCTCGCGCCAGGTCGTTCGCCCAGGGGCGTAGTGGTCAATCAGTACATCGGCATTTCGCTCGATGAAGCCGGGCGCGCGGCGCGCATGATGCGCGTTGTGAAGGTCCCGCGCTACATCCGGCGGCGCTTCCCCCTGATTGAGGCGAACCTGACGCGACAGGATTGCGTGACTTATCTGGCCGACCGAGTGCCGCACGAGACACCACGCTCGGCATGCGTGTTTTGTCCCTACCACAACGACTATGCGTGGCACCGGCTTAAGACGGAAGCACCCGAGGATTTCGCGCGCGCGGTGGAAGTAGACCACAGCTTGCGGGGCGACGGCTCGGCTGCAAACCGGCGACTCAACCAAGCGCTCTACTTGCACCGCTCCTGCCAGCCACTCGAGGTGGTGCAGTTTAATCCCACGCCACCAAAGGCCCGCGCGACGCAGCTTGCCATGAATTTCAGCCGCGAGTGCGAGGGGGTGTGTGGGGTATGATTCGCGATCGATTCAACATCCTCGGCTCGGACTGCGGTAAGCGCCTGGCGCGCGTGTTTCCGCGTCGCACGAAAGCCACGCCTGACGATGCCCTTGCGTTCTGCGGTCCGCCTGATCTGTTCGTCGAAGCCGATGAGGTGCACGTCGATGTGACATTCACGGCGGACATACCGAAGGCCGAGGCCCTGGCTGAGGAGTGGCGGCACGTTGCACCCGTCATGCTCGGGGGCGTCGCATACGGTGATCCTGGCGCAGAGTTCGTTCCTGGCAAGTACATCAAGCGAGGCTACACGTTCACCTCACGCGGATGCCCTCGCAGGTGCTGGTTCTGCTCGGTGTGGAAACGGCGCCCGGAGGCGACGCCGCTACCGATTCAGGACGGCTGGAACGTCCTCGACGATAACCTGCTCGCGTGTCCCGAGTGGCACGTGCGCGCGGTATTCGCAATGCTGGCGCGGCAAGGGCGGCGTGTGGAGTTCACGGGTGGGCTTGAGGCCGCGGCGCTTCAGGATTATCAAGTGGAGCTGCTGGCCGATCTCAGGCCACGCCCGAATTGCTTCTTCGCCTTTGACCCTGGTGATCCATTCGAGACTCTGAAGAGCGCAGCGGACCGGCTGCTCGCGGCCGGCTTCACAGCGCGCTCCCATCGGCTGCGTTGTTACGTGCTGATCGGGTACCCGCGCGATACGTTCGCTCTCGCGGAGACGAGACTCCGGCAGATGCTAACGATCGGCTTTACGCCCATGGCGATGCTATGGCAACCGGAAACTCCCAGCGCACAGAAGCATCGACCCGGACCGGAATGGCGACGCTTTCAACGCCGCTGGGCCAGGCCCGCCATTATCCACGCCGCGGAGGCAGCATGAGCAAGGCGCCGGTAACTCTAAGAGAGGCGGACATCGAGCGCACCTGCACGGAATTTCTCGAGTGGGACGGCTGGCGGGCGCTGAAGACGGATCCGGTGTCACGGCGGGAGTGGGGCAAGGGAGTCGGCGAGGTCGGCATGGCCGATCACCTCTACATCCGCTACGGTCGCGGCATCTGCGGTATGCCGACCGATAGCAACGACGTAGTGCTGTGGATCGAGTGGAAGCGCAAGCACGGCAAGGCGGCGCAGCATCAACTGACGTGGCATCGACTCGAGCGGCTGCGCGGCGCTCTCACGTTGATCGCCGGGATGGACTTCGAGCCGTCCGTTGAAGGCTTCAAAGCCTGGTATCGATCGAGCGGTTTGCAGCGGAGGGGTGCATGATCCTGCCGCTCATCGACCAACTGCTCACTGCCGCCTGCTTTGATCTGGAACCGGCGGCGATCGCGGACCGGCACTGCTCGCGGTGGAAGGTAGGAGCCAGGGACCATGAGCGCTATCAGCGCAAATTGGCCCGGATCGGAGGTAGGAATGTCGCTTAAAGCGCCGTTCCCGTGGTTTCGGCGGCAAAAGTCGCGCGGCGGAGTTGATCTGGTCGCGACTGGGCGACGTGTCCAACTACGTCGAACCTTTCGCCGGTTCGCTTACGGTCTTGCTGGCGCGCCCACACGTGCCGCGCATCGAGACTGCAAACGACAAGGACTGCTATCTCGCGAATTTCTGGCGGGCGGTGGCGTGCGACCCGCAGACGGTGGCAGCCTGGGCAGACTGGCCGGTAAACGAGTGCGACCTGCATGCCCGCCATCGCTGGCTTTGCGACCGGCCCGGTTTCCGGGAGCACCTGATCGCGGATCCGGACTATTACGACGCGAAGGTGGCGGGCTGGTGGGTGTGGGGCGTTTCGCAGTGGATTGGCTCCGGCTGGTGCATGCGGCCGGAGTGGATAGGTCGCGGGCAGGGCGGGCGCCTCGCGGTCTCAACACCGTCGACAACCGTCATCCGCAGCTGTCCTCCTCGATGGGTATTCATTCTGCCGGCGGGCGAGCCGATCTATACCTTGACGACCGGCGCCCGTACGTGGGTTATGGCAATGGTGTACACCAGAAACGCCCGGACGTGAGCGCCTCCAATTCCGGGCACGGTGTGCATCAGAAGCGCCCTCAACTCTCCTCTAACGCGATGGGCGGCGTGCAATCAGACTCCCCAATTCTGGACTGGATGCTGGCGCTGGCTGCACGGATCCGGCGATTGCGGGTGTGCTGTGGTGACTGGTCGCGCGTCGTGACGCCTTCCTGCACGTACAAGCTCGGCGGTGAGCAGACCGTCACCGGCGTGCTGCTCGACCCACCGTATGACCTGCGCATCGCCCGAAGTAGACGGACCGGCTCAGACGGCGCGGCGCCCACCGACAAGCTCTATGCTTCGCATGATAACGACCTCTCGGCCGAGGTTCGGGCTTGGGCCATCAATACGGGCGCAAACCGCAATATGCGTATCGCACTTTGTGGGCTCGAGGCGGAGCACGAGATGCCCTCGAATTGGGAACCGGTCTATTGGAACGCACCGCGGGGTTACAGCAGGCGCAAGCGGCGCGAGGTGATCTGGTTCTCTCCGTATTGCATCAAGCAGCGCGGGCTGCTCGACTCTGAGCAGGCCCTGGGAGAGGAGGTGGCGGCGCCATGACCGGAGGCGTGCTGGTGGTCGTGTTGTTCGTTGTCTTCGCCTGGTTGCTGTTGTTCCATTCGCCGCGGTTGGTGTTGCGCTGGGCATGCTGGGTGCTGGCCTGGGCTGTAGTGCGCATCGACGCGCAGGAAATGCAGCGACGGCTGTATCAGAGCCTGACGGAGCGCCTTCAGAGGGAGTGATGAGCGGACCGTATCGCTGTCTTCGTTTGTTGCAGCGCTACACCTCGCGGTACGGCGAGGGCGGCGTTTTCCCCAGCCACGCTCATATAGCGCGAGAGCTCCGCGTGGCTGTGAGATCAGTCGAGCGGTGGATGGCGGAACTGAAAAGGGTCGGGGCGGTGCAAGCGACGCGACGCGGGCCGCGCAGCTCGAGCTACCGCGTGCTGTGGCGCGATGTGGCGGACGTCATGAGTTTTGAGAGGCTTACGCTCGAATTTGGCGGGTCTTTGGAAAACTCACCAAACTCTGTGGAAAGGCCTGTCGAAAACTGTGGAAATGAGGGAGCATTTGGCGGGTCTTTTGGCGGATCATTTGGCCCTGCATCTATTACTAAACTTCCTTCGGAAGATTTAACAGCTCCTTCGGAGCTGGCTGAATGTGAACCGCAGCCAGCCAGCCAGCCGGCCGAGGAGGATGCCGAACCGGGCAGCCTGGTCGAGACGTTGTGGCGAGACACGCGCTGCGAAATCCGTGGGCAGATGGCGGACCGTGACACGGTGGAACGCTTGGCGGCGGAGTTGGGCAGTTTGGAGGCATACGAGGCTTTTCGGGCCAGATTGCGCGAGTGGTCGAGGCGCAATACTCCGCAGTCCTGGGGCATTCTGGTGCACTTGGCGCGGGATGTTCGCGCACAGTTGGACGGCGTGCCGTTGCGCAAGCCGATGGGCAAGGCGGGATCACGGCGGGCCCGGGCCGCGGCGGGAGGCTGGCCGTGACGGGCGGCATCGACGACTGCGGGCGGGACAGTTTCGTCCAGTTCGTGTACGAGCGGGAGTATCGCCGCCGCGAGGCGGAACGCCGGCGCGAAGTGGATGAGTTGATCGCGGCGGGATGGGGCCATGTGGATGCCGCGCGAATCCCGGAGAATTGGCGGGAACTGCAGCCTCCGGCGAAGGCGGTTCCACCGCATGAGAGGGCGGGAAAAATAGACAGGAATAGACAGTCAGAATGCCACGGAAAGGAACCAGCAAAGTTACCGAGGCGCAGAGGCGCGCGATCGCAGTGGGGAAGGCCTCAGGGCGCACGCACAAGCAAATAGCCGCGGCCACTGGATTGTCGGTCTCGACGGTGGACCACCGAGCATCGGATCCCCGGGTGGCCACGGACCTGCTGCGGCTGAAGCAAAAGGACCGGGGGAAGATTGAGCGCATGTGGACGCGGTTTCTTAATCGGATTTACAAAGACATGGCTTCGCGCGATCACGTGGTTTCGGCGACGGCGCGAGCGCAGTTTCTGCGGCTTCTACCGCTCGGCGAGCCACCGCTACTGCGTGTGGCGCCGGCAGATAATTCGGGCGGCGATTTCACACTCGAGGAACTGCTCATCACTTACCGGAGGGCCACGATTGAGCATGGCAGCACTCTTTGAAGCAAACCTCGCTTGGGCCTCCGAAGTTGCTCGCCGTGTGGCGCGCTCGCTGCCGCCGTCGTTCGACCTGGCTGACTTAGAACAGGTGGCACGACTTGAGATGTGGCGGCAGGTGCAGCGGTATGATCCAGCGCGCGGCGTGCCCTTCCAGGCCTTCGCCTATGCCGCGGTACACGGCGCCGTGTTCATGTCGTGTCGCCGCAGAAGATACCGCGATGCCACTCACGAGGAGTTGAGTGGACATCACCTGGATCAACGGCTGCGCCCGGATGAGCAGCTGCTCGAACAAGAGCAACGGCGCAACGTGACCGGCCCGCGCGAGCGGCGGCAGTTGGCGAAGGTGCGGGAGGCGCTTCGCATGCTGCCAGCGTCCGATGCCTACCTGGTGCGGCGCGTGTATCTGGAGGGGCAGACAGTCGAAGAGCTTGAACAAACCTGGGGCATTGAGTTGCAGCGACGCGTTGGCCGGGCCGTACGGGCACTGCGGCGTGCTGTCGCATCGCGCTGATGACTCCTGCCGATTTGGAGCGTTGGCAGCAGACCGAGTTTATCGCTGCCTTTCGTGATCATCCGCGCTTCTGCCGGGAATCGCTCCGGATCCGCGACCTGGGCGGCTCGCGTGTTCCCCTGATCCTGGGCGACGGTCAGCTCAAGCTGAACGCCGCGATCGAGAAGCAGCGGGACGCAGGTCTGCCGGTGCGCGGAGTTGTACTCAAGACACGCCGCTCCTGGTTTACCACGGGAGTCTGCGCGCAAATCTTCCACGCAGTGCCGTTTCATGCCGGCAAGCGGGCCACCGTGATCGCCGACAAGTACAACCCGGCGGCACTGGAGGCCTTCGACTATATGCTCCAGTTTCAGCGAAACTACCTGCCGTTTCGCCTGCACGGCGCTGCAATCAAGCTCCCTCGCCTGGTGAAGGACACCGAGCAGGAGCTACGCTGGGCCAACGAGAGCAGCCTCGACGTGCTTTCGGCCGAAGCCGGTGATGTTGGCCGCGGAGGTGGCCGGCACTGGCTGCTGTGCGACGAGGTGGCATTCTGGCGCGCGCCTGAGCAGACGCTGACCGGCGTCCTGAACATGGTTCCCAAGCTTCCGGAGACGGGCGTGATCGTTCAGTCGACGGCAAACGGCGTTGGGGGCGAGTTCTATGAGATGTGCCAACGTGCCATGGATCCGGCGAATGAGCTCGGTTTCTTCTTTCTGTTCTTCGGCTGGTTGGAACATGGACCATACCGTAGGAGCTTCGAGTCTCCGGACGTTAAAGCGCGGTTCGCCGATTCGCTCGACCGCGAGGAGCGGGCGCTGCATGAGCGCCATGGGGCGACGCTCGAGCAGTTGAAGTGGCGGCGCATGACGATTGCCGACGAGTGCCGCGGCAAGATCGATCTCTTTCACCAGGAATACCCGACCACACCCGACGAGGCTTTTCTCGCCTCAGGCCGGGCTGCCCTGACGCTCACGACCCTGGTACACATGCCGCCGTGGAAAGATCCGCTCGTGGGCGAGCTCCAGGTGATCGAAGAGTTTCCGCAGAAGAAACTGCGGTTCGTCCCTCGCGACTACGGTGCCTTGGTGATGGGGCGGAGGCCGGATCCGGCGAAGGCCTACGTGATCGGCGCCGATCCATCGAAGGGCAAGGACGTGAGTGAGTCGAGGCGTGGAAACGACCCCGATTGGTCGGTGGGCTTCGTGGTGGATCTGGAGACCGGCGAGCAGGTGGCGCAGTTACGAGAAAGACTGCGGCCGGCGCCGTTTGCGGAGTACTTGGCCATACTCGGCGAACTCTACAACTATGCTTTCCTGGTTCCCGAGTCGAATGATGCCGGCTTCATTGATGCGCTGCTGCGGACGCGTTATCCACTGGAACGCATCTACAACCGCCGGCGCGATCCGACCGACCGTCGCAGCAGTCAGCCGGAAGAAATCGGGTTTGAGACGACTTCGACGACTCGGCCGTGGCTGATTGCGGCGCTCGACGATGCCATGCGGGACCTGGCAATAATCATTCGGAGTCCGATCGCACAACAGGAGATACGCACATTCGTCATCAAACCGGACGGCAAGATGGAGCACCAGGTGGGCTGCCACGACGACTGCGTGCTGGCGGCGGCGCTGGCGGTGATCGGTTTGCGACACGCCCCGCGGAGTTTGCGCCACAAGGTCCTCAGCGGGGTACGAGTGTACAAGCTCGGCGTGGCGCTGGCGTCGCGCCGCAACGACGATGATTGATGAGAAGCAGTTGGGCCTGAATGAGCGGGAGCTCGAACGGCTGAAAGACCGCATCTACCAGGATTTCCTCGCAGCGCGATCGAACCACGACCGGCGCATCGCACGTTTCCGGCGTTATTACCGGATGTGGCGCGGTCTGGTCGAGCGTGGCACGAAGGAGGACGGAGCCGGGTTCGAGGTCCCAATGCTCAAGTGGTTTACGTTTGGCCATTGGGCACGCTGCATGCAGGCCCTGTTGGGTGACGATGCCGAAATTGTGGCGGTTCCCACAGCGCCGACCGATGAACGCGATGCTCGCATGGCCGGTCGTTACATGACCTGGCGCGTGTTCGAGTACATGCGGGCGGTAAACCCGCTCACAGTTTGGGTGTTCCGTTGCATTCTCTTCGGCACGGCGCACGCGGAGCTCAATTACGAGCAGGAGTACTTCTGGGAGCGCAACCCGAAAACCGGTGAGGATACCGAGAGCCTGTGTTATGACGGCCCGCGGTTGACGCCCTTGTGGCCTTCACAGATCGTCCTGCCGGCGCAGGATGAAGTGCGCTCGATCGACGATTTCGAGTGGATCATACGCCGGCGGCGAGTGACGCCTCAGCAACTCCTCGATGGCGAGCGGCGCGGGCGATTCCAGGCAGTCACCGATAACTGGGAGCAGATCGTTGCGTTTTCGCAGGAGCGGCAGGAGCGCGATTACTGGTGGGACGACGAGCGGATTGATGCAGACGCGGCCGAAGGCGTCGACCATGCGAGCGTGCTGGGGAATCGGGATTCGCTCGACCTCTGGGAGTGGTACGGCAAATGGCGCTTACCGAAGGGGAACCAGGACGCGACGCCGTACAACCTGAAACGCCGGCAACCCCTACAGGCCGAGTTGCTGGTCAAGTACATTCCGCACGCGCAGCTGATCGTAGGCGTGCAGGACCTTCGTGATCTCTACCCGCGCATACGCAAACGCAGACCGTTTGTCGACCTGCATCTGGTCAAAGATGGTTCGTATTGGGGACCAGGTCTCGGCGAGATGCTCGAGATGCTGGAGGAGGCGGCATCGCGCAATCACAACCTCTTCGAGCGCGGCGGCACGTTCAGCGTGGGGCCGATAATCTTTTATCGGCCGAGTGCCGGGTTTGACCCCGAAACATTCGAGTACAAGCCGAATACGGCGGTGCCCACGGAAGATCCTGCCGGCGTCAACGTTGTGCGCATGCAAGGCAACCTGGAGTACCCGATTCAGATGGCGGGCGTGCTGAAGTCGATCGCCGAACTGATATCGGGCGTGAGTGACCAGACGCTCGGGCAGGCCATCGACCGGCCCAATGCTCCCCGCACGGCGAGCGGCCAGGCGATGCTCATTCAGGAAGGCAACGTGCGCGCCTCGCTCGACATGACCATGCTGCGGGAGGACCTCAACGCGGCGATGGGTTACTGCTGGGAGCTTGACCGTGAGTACGCCGATGAGCAGGTGTTCTTTCGCGTAACGGAGAGCGACCGTCCCGGGTTCGACATCGATCGAGGTTTCGGGGTCATGACTTCAGAGCAGCGCGAGCATGAGTTCGGGTTTGACGTGAAGTTTGCGACCAGCATCTGGGCGCGTGAGGCGAAAAAACAGGCCATTGTCGCGCTTTACCAGATTTCACTGCAGAACCCGCTGGTGGCGCAGAATCCGCGGGCGTTGTGGGTCTTGCTGAACCGCGTTTGGGAGGCTTTTGGCGAGCGCAATTTTCGTGATGTGTTGCCTGAGCCGCCGGACCTCGACCAGCCGCGGCAGCCGAAGGCGGAGTGGCAGATGGCGCTCCAGGGCGATGATCTCGAGCTGCACGTGAACCCGCTTGACGATGACCGGGCGCACGTGCTCGATCATCAGCGGCGCCTTATGGCGGAGAAGCAGGAGCCCGAGGAGCGGCGCGACAACTGCGCGATCGCGATCATGGAGCAACATATCCACGAACATATGATGCAAATGGAGCAGAAACGGGTGCTGCAGGTGGCGGTCGGGCAAGCCGTGGAGCAGATGCGGGCGCAGCAAAGCGCTCAGGCGATGCCTTATCCTGCACAGGTTCCGCTCGCACGCGCGCAAACACAAGCGAAGCCGGGCGCCGCGGTCCTGCTGGCGCCGGCGAACTCGCCCACACCCGATGCCGTCAATCCCGCGCAGCGCGTTGTGTAGTCTGGCAACTTCCAAGGAGAAGGCTCCAACCTTTCCTTGAGCTTTTGAAACCATGTGCGGCGGCGTAGACTCTCCCATGTCCGTCGCACCTTTTATGACGACTGCGGAGGTTTGGCAAGCGTTCGACGCCGGTGATCATCGGGTGGCGATGGAGCACCTCTACCGGGTGATCGAGCGTGTTCCTGGGATCAACCACGACTTGCTGAACGATGTGTTCCTTACGGTGTGGTATCGCATGGGCGAGATCAGACGGCGCGAGTCACTGTTTGCCTTCTCATGGAGCGTCGTACGGCGCTCGAGACGGCGCTCCTCCGGGCCACGGCTGGTGCACTTGGATACTGAGAAAGTGAGCGATCCCTCACCTGATCCCGAGCGCGCCTATGCGAGGCATGAGCAGTGGGCGCAGATGATGCGGCACCTCGGCCGCGATCCCGATCGTGAGTTGGTTGCTCGTGCGCTCTCGGGTGAACATTGGAAAACCACCTGCGCGGCCCTCGGCATGAGCTTCACTGCTTACAAAAACCGTAAGCATCGCGCTTTCCGGCGGCTGCGGCAATTTGCGAGTTGAGAGAGAGTTAGCTGATTGCCGGGGAGCCCGAGGCGATGATCCGGCATTTTCTCCCGAATCCCCTCGCGCTGGATCCAACGAAGCGATCGGGACGATAAATCCGAGAAATGCTGTGGATCAAGCAAACGAGTACCGTTTGAGAACGAAGGGTGACGGCGGGAGCGTTTCTCGAACTATGGCAGGGCGGCAAACGATCTCACAATAGGCGTGACACTCTCGCTATGCAGATTCTTGATGACGACGAGGGCCCATTCCAGGACGCACAGTCGCGCTCGGGCATAAGAGCAGGAAGACTACCGAGAAGTACTATACGCGGTCTCAAAGAAGCGCGCGGAGCGAGTGACGGCTTTGAAAAGAGAAGCGTTGGGAACGCCAGGGCGTCACGGTGCCGTAGACCGAGAGAGATTTCCTATGCGGTTATTCCGCAGACGTCGCACCGACGCGCGTTCCATGCGACGTCGAACGTATTCCACCTTTCGGGAAACTTCGTTGTGGGCGAGGCTCTCCAAATAGAACGATGAAACCGCGTCGCCGTAACAAGGTTCGACGTGCTTGATCTCGGCAACTACCGTCTCCCAGCTAATTGCTCCCACGGCCATCCGGTCGGACAAGAGGAAGTTGATCCACGAATACTTGCATGAATGAAATCGCGTCCGCTTTTCGTCTGACGGGCAATCGCTAATCCGTCGCTCGATCTTCTCTACCACTTTCGTGCGGTCGAGACACTCGGCGAATATTCCTGTAGCGATCATCTCATCGGGTGCAAACACATAGAATGCGCATTCCGCGTCTCGGCGCGACTGCCAGCCGGCCTGTACAGCCATGTACGCGAGACATGTCATAGATCGAGCAGCTTGATCCCAGTAAGAGGCATGTCTTACGTCTTCAGAGAATGTGCTGCCAAGCTTGGCTTCAATAGCGATTAACCGCGACCCATTCGGCGCAAGCGTAATACCAGCCTTACCGTGCCGCTCAAAGTCTCCGATAACACCGTCGATCTTCGTGGCCCCTTCGTACCATTTCAATACCGCCTCTTTTGGTCGTCCGGGCGGGCAGGAGAACGGCGATTTCGGGATTGCCTCGCGAAACCATTTGGCGGCGTCTACCGCCAGAGGAAGAATGCTCGGATTCCGCTCCGCACCCGAGAGAATCAGACTCAGCAGGTTGCCTTCATTGAAGAATGCGGTAGGCGCAGATCGGGACAGCGCAGTCGCCAATTCGGCCACAACTTTTTGGAACTGAATGTCGTTCATAATTCGGGACGGTCTGGCTCCCTCATATCTATCGACCGTTCAGAACGCGCTATTGATAGGAGGACACACGTTACTACGGCGCGTTTCGGGTTCGATTCCCGTTAGCGCTACCACGTTTTCATAGAGTTGCAGCCGCCGAGTGACAACAAGTGACAACGCGCTCGGCACCAGCAATAATCGAATCCCTGGCAAAAGAGAACCCATCGACCGCCAGTTCTGCAAAACGGAGGAACTGCGCTCAGCGCCAGAGCTCGGGGTCGCCGGTCTTCAGGCGGTACTCCAGGAAGCTTTTCATGGCAGCCGATGACTGAGACAGCTCCCGGATCTTATAGGCCAACCCGAGATCTGCGCTTTCAACAATTTCCGCGTACGTGCGGCCTTGGCTGCGCCCTGAATCATCCTCGGGGATAAAAATCGTGTCCCAGTAGAATTCGCGGCCGCCCCGCGGCCGCTCAGCGATTGTTCCAGTTCGCTCGCCCACAAAAGTCTTGACTTGCTTCCCGTCGCAGTAAGCGATGACCGCTCGCGCCACGGCGTTTCGCCCCGCGGAGCCGGTTTCTTTTACAAAGCCGTCCTTCAGCGTGTCCCACATCGGTTTGGTGAGACCGCCCGGATATGACCGGTCCGCATACTCAGAGAAGATCAGCCCAGCGTGCTCGACGATGCACGGCACCTTCAGTTGGCTGTAGGCGGAGACGACCTCCGCGGAAACCATCACCGACAAGTCCACATTGAGGATCTCCTGAATCGGTACCGGTCGGATGTCAAATTCGAAGACATCGTCGACGCGTGTGCCGTTTGCGAGCGAGCACTCTCGAAGGAAGGTCTCGTTCTCTTCCTTCTTGAACTTGCTGCTCGTGACGTATACGATCCTGATTCTGCTTTTTGTGGCCATGCTCAGCTCCGAATATCGTTAAGCAACGCCGCTACCGCTTCTGTCCGGCCTCTGCCATCGATAGGTATTACTTCAATATTGCGCTCTTGAAACAGGCGCCGCTCAAATTGTGATGGATCTTGAACAACAATATACGCTCGCCGGCCGCTACTGGTGTTCGGGAGTCTAGCGAACCGTTCTTTGACCTGCCGGAACAGGTAAGCAACATTGGGGTCCCGGAAACTGTATCCCAAGAAAAGGACCGATCGGTTCAGAAGATCGCTCCAGAGTCTAAGGTCCATCGGCTCGGTAAACTCCATCCGACGCTCGTAGTCGGATTCCGTCAACACCATGCGGTCCGGGTGATTCCAGTCCCCATGAAATTTGATGATCTCAGTCGTGTTTGGTTCCGGCCGCATGTGCTCCTCAATGGCGACCGCCCGGTATGCGCGCTGGTGGAGCCCGAAGCTCCTTTCTATGAAATCATCGAAATTCGTGGTGTAGACCATGCTGCACACGGTCATCAGAGCCAGTTCCTGGTGGATGGGTGACTTCAGGATCGCCTCGTCGGGAGGGTTCATGCTTTTGAGCAGCCAATTGGTGAGCCGAGTGTGGCCACTGAACTTCAGCTTGAAATACTCGAGAATCTGAAGATCTGTGCCCCTCGCCCTGATCAGTTGTGGATCTTGAAAGCCGAGCTCTGTTGCGGCTCGATTAACCATCTCCTCCCAAGAAGGTCCCCGACCGGTTACGCCCGCCTCGGGCCACTCAACGGAGGCTGACACACCTGCTCCTACGAACGGAAGCAGCCGACCGTCGCGATACAGGCTTCGCAGTTCCAAGGGTGCGCTCATTGGGGCTCCTTCCGCGCCAACAAGCGTGTGAGCGCATGCGTGTGCTCGATGTTGTTGTGAGGATGCCGTTCGGTTATATCAGTATCGGAAGCGGCAACGATCTGCCAGCCGGAGAATGCGGCCAAATAGTCGGCGTGAGAAAGTAAGGTGGGTGCGAAGCCAGGATGGGCGTCCAGTTCTTGCCGGCGTGAGTTGAAAGCGCAGAGAACGAAGTGCCCAGAAACTCGCGTTGCGTTCTGGAGCCGCGCCAGTACATCCATAAGTTCTGGAATGGATGGCATACAGTGCAGCAAGCCATAAGCCACCACGACGTCATAGTGTTCACGTGGGAGTTCGACGCGTCGAATATCTCGGATCTGCCAACTCAGTCCGCTCAACTCCTGCCAGTGGCGACGTCCATTGCTGATTGCGATGTCCGAAAGGTCAACTGCGTCGACGAACGCTCCCTGGCGGGCGAGGAAGGCTGCGTTCTTTCCCTCCCCACAGCCCGCGTCCAAGATCCTCAAGCCCGAGAAAGCGGAAAGGTGCTGCTGCAGCAGTTGCACAAAGGTGCCGGGCTCAGTGCCCCAGAAACAAGGGCATTCGCGGTACCCATCATCGTAGCCTCCGTTCATTGCCGGCCAACCTCCGTGATGCCCAGTTCCGTCATCAGCGCTTGGATCGTCTCCCGATATTGGAGGCGACCAGTCCAGTTGTATAGAACGGCATCGGCAATTGTGATCAGACCTTGAACCTCGTTCTCTACCGGGGCATTCCTGACAGAAAGAAAATCATCCATGGAAGCACCCTGTGCGATTCGGTCGGCGTAGAAGGAGAACGCAAGATCTGCAGGAGTATGGACGAAAACAATTCCGATTTTCATGTCGCCTGCCAGCCTCCTGAGATTCTCCAGTGTCGCCCGTTGTCGAATTCCGTCGATGAGTATCCTCGGCGTGTTCTTCTCGTTCCCAATCTCCAGCAGCCTTCTCGCGAGCCGCTCTGGTCCGCTGGATTCGCTGATGAACTTCCATGCAGCCTCCTGGAACTGCGCTCGCGGGGTCTGAGGAACTGGTGGAAGCCCAAGGAGCTGAGCAACGACCGCACCTGTATTGATTTCCTCATAGCCGAAGTCATCTTTCAGAACTTCGGTGGCCAGGGTTTTGCCGCTTCCGACAGGGCCAATTACACACAGAATGTGCGGCGGCCGAAGAGGCGTTCGCCTAAGCAGCCGGTACGCGGGCCCGACGCGGACCAGCCGAGGCGCAAATTCCCGGAGACAGAGTTGCGACCAGTACTCGAAGGTCCAAAGCCAAACACGCCCCGGATCCTGCACGGAAATCCACCGCAGTTGAGTGATTGCTTTTTCTCCCCGCTCCGGCTGATCCCAAATCGGATCCGAGCTCACTTCGTAACGCATTACGAATGCCACGTGCCTTCTACCCACATCAGAGGAGTCGTCGTTGATGATTCCAACTACTTCGAGGCCTTCGCGTTGGCGCAACCGTTGGATGTCTGCCGACGGGAGCTTGAGTTCCTCCATCAATTCGCGCGAGGCACATTCGAAGATTCCTAGACTGTCAACGTTGAAGAGGTCCAGGTCTGTTTCCACGACGTGGCCACCGAAGCCGACGCAAAGGGCTCCTTGGAGAAACTTATCGACTCGGTTGTAGGTGCCTCTCCGATAGGCAAGAATCGAGTCGCCTCTGCAAACCAGGACATAGGTCAGCACCTGCGTATAGGTGTTGTCTTGCTCAACGTCAAAACGATGGATGTATTGCGGCTGGAGGCGCGTCAGGATGGTCTTCGAGGCTCTTTTCCATGTGGTTTGGAGACCCTGCCATGTGGTTACAGCATCAAGCTCAGCCGAACGATATACAAGTACCTTTTCCTTGATTCTCGGCGGCCGGAGAGGCTTCGCATCAAAAGCCGGCTTTTTACCGTCCAGCAGCGCGCGCAGATAAAATCGGCCTGGAGCTGTTCTAACAAATGGCGACACATCGCCAAAGCGCCGGATATGCACGCTCAGCTTGGACTTCATCGTCTGGAAGGGTGTTATTCCGGCGACATTATCCGAGAACAATTGTTGCTTCTGGCCGATGTCTACCAGTTCGCGGGGGGACATGGGACGCCGTTCTGTTTCCATCAAGCGTTTTGCGACGATGAGGAATTCGCTCTTCATGAACCCCTCGGCCCCCTGATTTTCTTAGCCGCGGCTGAGGGCGGAAACACGAAGACAAATTCATCAATAGTTCGTCGATGTTCGATCTGCGGGCATAACCGACTCGGCCTCGTGACTACCAGGTGCTGAGGTGGATCAAAAAGGCGCAGAACCTCAGCGTGATATGCGTTGCTGACCAGAACGAGTACCCCACGGCTGGAGGCATCTCGGCAACAGCGAGCCAGGCGCTTTTGGTCTTCCCAAGAGAAATTCCGCTCGTTGTAGCGAATGAAGCCGTTGTTGTTGTGCGCTACTGTATACGTCGGATCACAATAGACCAGATCGCCTTTGACGGCCACGGACAGGGCTTCCTCAAAGTCGACAGCGCACAACTTAGAAGTCCGAAGTGCACTAGCAGCCGAGGTCAGCAGCCCGTATTTCCACAAGGGGGCGGTTGTGCGCTCGCCGCCTCCGAAGGGAACGTTGAAATTGCCCTGTTCATTGAGGCGATACATGCCGCCGAAAGCTGTCCTATTCAGGTAGAGGAATCGGATCGCCTTCTCTAGTTTCGAACCTGTCTCTTGCTTTCGGAAACGATCATAGGTCGCCTGGTTGATCGGTAAGCTCTGTAGGCGTTGAAGAAGCTCCTTCGAATGGTTTTTGACTTGACGATACGTGTTGATCAAATCGGCGTTGACGTCTGATAGGACGGCCTGCTTCGGCCTCAATGCGAAGAAGAGGGCGCCCCCACCCAAGAACGGCTCGCGGTAGGTCCCATATTCCTGCTGGCCGATCATCTGGATCAGGCTCGACACCAGCCAGCGCTTTCCTCCCGGCCACTTTAGAAATGGTTGGACGCAAAGTTCCATGCGGTCGATTTTCCGAAGCTCTTCCTTCCCACGATCTGGCACCGTAGCCACAGCCGACAATCTTCTCCTTATTGCAGGCCTAAGCCCACTGGCCTACTCAGCTTTCCTCAAATCCAGAGTTCTCAAATTTCAGCGTCCGGCAGTTCTCAGTGACCGTTCGGACCACGTTGTCCGGCGCGCCCGAGGGGATTTCGGCTTCGATTTCCACTGTGATGGTCACCTTGGCATCCAGCAGACCGGCGAGGTGCTGGACCACTGAACTGGCGATCACGTCCACATCGCGGGAGAGGCGCGTAGCGTCGATCTTGGCGGAACCGTGGAAGCGGCGCAGCACTGGCACTTTCGGCTTCGTGGAGCCGGTGCCGGTGCCCTTACCGGTCTCTCCTCCGGAAACGCCGGTTCCACCGCTTGTAGTCCCGGTAGCGGCGCTAGCACCCTCGCCAGCGCCGGTTCCAGTGCCGGTAGCCGGCGGCGGCGCGGAGTCCTTTTCCATCTGGGCGGCGGCGACGTCTGGCTTCACTACCACGCTGTTTGCGTTCAACTGGACAGTCGGGCGGCGGCCGGCTTCGAGGCCCCGGTACCGATCCGCCGCGGCGTCGTAGTAATCGGCATAAGCGAACGTGTCATGCGACCACGTGAGCCGACTCGCGCCATCCTGGATCGCATCCAGAATCACCTGGGCGTTCTTCACGCGCGGCAGATACAGGTACTTCGCAAAGTCGTCCACCAGCAGCTTCACGCCGACGTGGTTGCCGCGCCACAACGGCACCTGATCAATTTCGAATCGCAGGACCGCGCCGGCCATGCTGGTAATCAGCAACCCGTCGTTTTTCAGCTTCTTCGACGCGCGTTCCGCGAGCCACTCCTGTCCCTGCAGCCTGAACTCCTGCCACTCGACCGCGGGGAACGCCTGGCCGGGCTCCGGCCGCTTCTGGCCGGCGACAAGCAGCCACACGTACGTCTCCGGAATTCGCCCCTTCACGGCCTGATCGGAACTCGTCAAACGCTGCTCCACCTGATTGACCTGGAATGGCGTGAGGTTCAGCGAAACCGTTTCCTTCTCGATGGACTGCCAAGCCAGGTAGGAACGCACCGCCTTGTCAAGGTCCACAAAACGGGTCTTGTCGGCTGCCAGGAAAACCAGCATGTTGCCGCAGTTCCGGCCAGCCGAACCCCGATTGAGGATTTCAGCCGCCGCTTGCCGGCCCGCGCTCGAATCCGTCTTTGCGCTGTGCGGATAGTCGGAGCTCAGGATGACCAGTTTCGCCTCGGGCTCATCCACAACGTCACTAGACCCCGCCGGGCACGACTGCACCTTGGAGAAATCGCCCCGGTGCATCGATTCTTCGGCCAACCGCCGCCGGATCTCTTCCGTCACGTCCTCCGGGTGATACCGCTCGGCACGTTCCTCGGCCAGCCGATTCACGCTGGGCTGGGTGGCATACCAGTAGCGGCTACCGTCCACGTAGAGGTAAGTCGCCTGGTCGGCCAGCTTGCGCAACGCATCGCCAAAAGTGCCGGATGTCTCGCCCGGCTGGACGCAGCCCAGTTTGATCTGGCGATCTTCGAGGCCCTTTTTCGTGGCGTCCTGAGTCGGGGCGGAACCGAGATAGAGCGTGCGGGCCACCCGGCGCGCCGCAGAATACCGCCCAAGCATCGGATTCTCGCGGTCGATTCTCAGGGGCAGCGAGTTCGGCCCATCGATATCTTTCTCGATGATCGGGTCCCAGACCGGCGGCAAATACCGTGTCAGTTCGCTCTGGACGGCAGGTGCATCCACGGGCACGCTTGCCGGCAGGATCATCAGCCCCTTATCCTCGCGCTCCCACAGTGCATGAATTACCGCCGACATCAGGCGCAGCACGCCGCGGGTCCGCTGGAACTTATCCAGAGTGGACCAGTCGTTGTACAGCCGGTCGAACAGTTCCGGGTGGATCGGATAGGCCGCTTTCATCCGGCGCTCGTACTCGGATTTTCCCGCCTCGGACGGAAACTCCTGCGCGAACTTGCGATATTCGTCCGCGAACGCCTTCACCGCCGCATCCCGCGCCGTGAATAGTTCCGGATCGGTGATCGGCTGGAACAGGCGCCGCCGGACGATCTCGAAGCCTTCCTCGGCGCTCGCCGGGCGCCAGGATGTCTCGACCCGCTCGATGACGTTCTTCAGGCGCTCCAGCGCGGCCAGGCCGCCCTCGCCGCCGATCTCGTTCTGCGATGCCGGGATACTGACCACCAGCAGCGTCTTATCCGACAGCTTCGCCGATTCGCTCAGGGTCTGCGCGAACGTGAAGTGGGCGTCGAAATCGCCGGCCGGCAAGTCCGACTTATTGTAAAGCTGGCGCGCATACGCGACCCATTCATCGATCAGGATCAGGCACGGCGAGTACTTGTTGAAGAGCAGCCGGAGGCTGTCGCCGGGACTAACCGCCTTCTCATCGGCGCTCCGTACCATCGCGTAGCCTTCTTTGCCGCCCAACTGCCACGCCAGTTCGCCCCATAGCGTGCGGACCACGGTTCCGTCCGGCTTCTTGTGGAGATCGGCCGGCGACATCCGGTTGCCCACCAGCACGGCGCGCCGGATTTTGGGCGGCTGAGACACCCCCGCCATCTTGGTGACCGTTTCCAGGCCGGGGAGCTGTCCCGCAGGTACGCCGGCAAACAGATGCCACAGCGCCAGCATGGAGTGCGTCTTGCCGCCGCCGAAGTTGGTCTGCAATTCCACAACCGGGTCGCCGCCATTTCCGGCCAGCCGTTGCAGGGCGTTGGATAGCAACTTCTGCAAGCCTTCGGTTATGAACGTCCGGCGATAAAACTCGATGGGGTCCTTGTATTCGTCGGAGCCCTCCTTCAGATAGACCTGCCAGAGATCGGCGGCGAATTCGGCTTGCTGAAAGCGGCCGGAAGCCACGTCCGGGTGCGGCGTCACAATCTCACGCCACGGACGGAGCCCGGTTGCGGGCTTGCCTTCCACCGCGGTGCTCGATTCCTTGCGCTTCTGGGTTCTGATCTGTTCTTCGTATTTAACGCGGAGGATCTCGGCCTTCATTTGCTCGACGGCCTCGACCTGTTCCGCCGAGACCGCCGCCAGCAGTCGCGAGACACTGTCGATGGCCCGGTAGGCGTCATCCGTGGAAAAGGCCTTCTGGTGGGCCCATTTGTTCCGCACGTCGCGGAGTTCGAAGGCCAGGCTGCGCTCCGATGGCCCGAGGATCTTTTTGAAGCAGTCGTTCCAGAGATCGCACATCACGGAAAGCAACGCCTGCGTATCCCAGTTGAGGGACGCAGGACGGCCGGTGTGCTGCCAGTCCGGAAAACTCGGCCGCGCGGTGTCAACCCAGCGGTCCTTGTAGGTGGCTTTCAACTCGCGCTCGACGTAGGGGCGTAATCCATCCTTCAGCACTTCCAGAGCTTTGCCGACTCGTTCGCTATTCGTGATGGCCATCAGACTTTCTCCGCCTCGTTGTGATCATACGGAAAGGAGGAATAGCGCCTTCCCAGGTCCGGGTAGAACTCGTAGAGTCGATTTGCCGACTCGCCGTCTGGATCGAGCCCGCGTGTATGCAGCGCGCGGTCGACTGCCGCTCGACGACTCTCAATGGCCCAACGCAGTTTATCCCCGCGCTCGAAAGCCCATTGGCCTAAGCTCAACTCAACGCCTTTCGCGAACGCGTCGGCATCGCTGGGTGCTTCGAGGAACTGCACGTGAACCGATGGAACCTGAAGCCGTTTTGCAAGGCTTAAGCGGCGGTGACCGTCTGTTACGTAGAGCTTTTCATCTTGAGGGTCCCGCCAGACTGAGATGACCCCAGCAAAATCGACGTTATAGAACTCGACGTCATCCAGGTCCCGGTCCATCCAGTCGCGGGGATAGGCCGCCCTCGACTGAAACCGGGTGGGATCTTCCGCGATCTGACTCGGCGGGAGGTCATCGTGTCGGGGTGGCTTGGCATCACTCATTGGTTTTATTTCAATTCAAATGCTTCGGACGTCATCGACGGCCATGCCACCACCAGGCTGTTGTAGAAGCCTGCCTCTTCCGCCCATCCCTTGCGCTCGCAGAGCGTATAGAGCCGGTAGGCGAGGTCGCGTGCGATCTCGGCCATACCGCCGATCTTCGCTTTTAGATTTGCGGTTTCCGTTTCGCCCTTCTGGTCGAGGCGCCGGATCAGATGCTGGGTCACCTCCCAAACCGTGAGGCGGTCGATTGCAGACGGGTCCCAGTCTGCGGGGAGTTCTTCCCGGCGCAGCAACCGGACCTTGCCGGCGCGAGAATGGAGTAGGCCGGCCTCCGCGAGGTGCGAGATGCTGAGCGCTTTCGCCGTGGCCAGGACTTCAGCTTCGCCATATGCGCCGTCGTCGAACTGGTGCTGCTCAAACCAGGCCAATGCCCAGCGTGTATCGGGGTCGAATTCGCTCTCCTGTTCAGAAAGGACCTCGTCGAGACCCTGATTGATTAGCGCAAGGGCAGTCCTGACCCGCATTGGAGAACCGTCCGTTTCAAGGACCTTCTTGTACCGGGAGAACACCGCCATGCCGGGACCAATGGCGGCCTGTGCGAGATCGACGGGCGCGATGTTGCCCTTTTGGAGGTTACGTAGTGAAAGGGGAAGTTCCTTCTTGAGCGACGCGAGGAAGTCTTTCCGCGTAGTTATTGGCGCAGTTTCCGGACGCGGGCGACAGGATAAGACAATTGACGAAGCGAGGGCATTAGTTCCGCGGCTAGTGTTACGCGTCTGTAGTTCGCTCCGCATCGGCCAGGTTGCCGTGACCTGGAAGCCAGCAACTAGCAGCCCCTCAAGCATCGTTTCCCATCCCGTCGATGTTTGTGTCGCCGGCCCGCTCTCATCCGACTCATCAGATTCGGATTGTTTGAAGGCGTAGTAGACGGTGAGGGGATACCGGGGATCTTGCCCGGATCGCATCTGACTGAAAGCCTTCCCGAACCCGGCTTCAAAAAACTGCTGGGCCATTTCCTTGCTGCCGTTGAATCGATGAGGAGTAGCTACGAGTTCCTGCTTCTTTGGGACCAGAAGAGTACTGAACACCTCTGGGTAAATTGACCCAATACTACGGCGCAGCCAGATATAGAAGAAATCGGACAGGTCCGCATAACCGATATTGTCGTAATAAGGCGGGTCTGTTGAAAAAACGACTGATGCATCGTCCGTTGTCAACGAGGTCGCATCAAGCTGCTTGACGCGCCCGGTCTGTCCGGGCGGTAGAGTCTCCAGCACTTCACAAAGCGACTCCACGCAGCCCCTCAAGTCGCCGCCTGCGCCGGCAAACGGATTGGTCTCTACGAAGTCCCATACCATTGGCAGCGCCTGGCGGCCAAAAGTACCGCGCATGCGGTCCATTTTGGCCTCCCAGGCGCACAATGACGTGTTGCGGTCGGATGCTTTGTCCACCGCGAAGCTGAGGTAGGTCGCTATGGCATCTGCACGATCCAAGCTCGCACCGTCGCGAATGGCAGCCTCGCGAGCCTCACCGACAAGATCGCTGAACGTGGTTAGCGTAACCAATTGGCGCGGCGTAAAAAGATCTTTGAACAACGGCAGCCCATACCCAGGAGGGGAGAACCATCGTGGATTGTCTGACAGCGGCTGCTCCAACCACGCCGTTTCTCGCGACGGCGCCTCAGGTGCAGGGGTCTCTGGTGCGCTCAAGTATGCCCTTCCACTTGGGCTTTCCGCGACCACCGCCAACAGGATCTTGCCAATCCCGTGAGCCTTGGCTTGTTCTCGGGTACCGATGTCATTTAGAATGTTTTCGCAGAAGATGCAGCGACTGCGGTTGCGTTGCCGCGTTGGAGAAAGTGCCTTGCCGTCGCCGCGACAAACCTCAAATCGAACCGACTTGGCCGCGTGATCGACCTTGGGCTGAAGCACGATTCTCTTGCCCGGTTTCGTCGAGAGCTCAAATGTGCGTACGAGCGGCATCTGCGCTCCGCATGCCGGGTTGGGGCACTGCAGCGTCCGCGCCCATAACCAGGCGATCACAGTAGCCTCGTTGTCGCGGGATTGAAGTACTTTCGGGTAAAGATCCCCAACACGTTCGAAGGCTCGGTCGCGCATCCACTGACCGTAGTGGCGAATATCATCCGCTAGACCACGCGCACCGCTCCACATGCCTTTCCCGCTCAGTTTGCCGTTCGAAACCGGATTTGTGGGCGGCTGATCAACGAACTTGGGCGGTATCTCGATGAGCGCTTTGTTAATCAGAACGGCGACAGGGTTCAGATCACTCGCTTGTGCTTCCAATCCCAGGCGCTGCGCTTCAAGTGGAATCGATCCGCCGCCACAGAAGGGATCGTAGATCGGGGGCGGATTCCCATCCGTGGACTTCACGATCTCGTCATGGGCAGCTTTCAAAATGGCCGGGTTGTTCGCGTTGTCCCATTTCACCAACTCTTCGATCAGCCGAAAGAGCCGCTGCCGCTCCTTATCTTGGTCGGCCTCAGTCGGGAACTGTTCCGGAAGGCTCGACGGATCATCCACCAGCGAAGCGAACAGGACCGCGCGACACGCCGCCAACGGCCGCCGCGCCCACCAGAGGTGCAACGTCGACGGATGCCCATGCCGGATGGACTTCTCCCGCGCCGACTCCTTGTTGATTGCCTCCAGCGGCAACGCGACTTCAATGAGCTTCTTCTTTTGGCTTCCCATTATTCGATATCCGCGCTATCCCAGGGAGGGCGTTGGTACGGCAGGCTCATGTCTGAGATGTATTGGTACATTGCAGAAACCACCTGTTCCCTCGACCGGCAGGGCAGTAGATCGACCGCACGCAGGACATTGCGAACAAACTCGTTCTCGCGCAGAAAGAGGGGGGAAAGCTCCCAATGAAGGAATTGTCCCCATCGCTCAAGAACATCCTGAGAATGTTCCTTAAATAGAGATGCTTGCGCGTCGAATCGCTCCTTACGATATCGCTCACAAATCAGATCCCAGATCGGGAAGAGCGGAGTCAGATCCACGTTCCCTTCATATCGGGCATCTTGGATTCGCTTGATGGCCGGCCCTTCAGCCCCGACCAATGAAGCCGCTGCGAGGAACCGCCGGACGCAATCCTGAAGCAGAGACGACAGGCCCCGGCGCCCATCGTCCCGCTGCATCTTCGTGAATGCTTCCAAAGTCACCGGTGGGTCTCCGATAGCGCTGTCCGTATTTCCGCCAGTGTCTTCGTTCCATGCAGGAGGGCTACAATTTCAACGCATTTATCATGGTCGTTCAGGTCGGACTCTTCGATACCTTCGAGGCATGCCAACTCGTCCTTGGCGATCTGTTCGGCACGCCGATCGGCAGCGCGCCGTGTGATCCGGTCATCGAGGACATTCATCGCATCGAGCAGTTCCTGCGGCTCAACCTTCAGCCCACGAAAGAAGAACGTGTAGTCCTTGATCGCTTTCCGCGGGTACTCCGCCACCGATGCGAGCAGCCGCCTGGCAACGGCCCAATTTGCATCGGAGTCGCCCTGCCGGGGCGCGCGGAAATTGGTGCCGACCTCACTCAGCTCCGGGACGAACTTACGGGTGAGTGCCTTATCGAACCTGGTTACCAGTGCCTCGAGGATTTTGTCGACGTACTCGCCAGGAATCTCTTGACCGGGGTTAAATTCCTGATAGTGCTGCTGGGCAGCTTTGGCGACGATGTCGCGCTTGGTCGCGACAAAGGCCTTCGTATCTCCACCAAGAACGGCTCGCAGCGTTTTCGACCCGGCTTCCTCTGCCCGCTTCAACTCGTCTGCGAAGAGCGCTTTGGCGGCGAGCGGCATCCAGCGATTGCCGTCGGCCATGGCGAACGTGAACTTCGGGAGCAGGTCTGACGCCACTTTCCGGTGCTTCTCAAGCTCCTTGTTAACGTCCTCGTCGAGAATCGAGATGTTGTAATCGAGTCGCCGCGAAATCACTCCTCGTTGCCTAACGCGATCGATCCCAAAGAACCGGGCGCTGATAGGAACCTCCAGCGGAGGTACGCGCGAAGCTTTGTCGAGCGTCACGTGGCAGCCTTGCTGAAAGAACTGCGAAACAACGGGAACAAGCGGATCTGGCTTTTGGAGCCCCGTTTCGTTCCGGACCTGCTTCGCGATTTCCTCAGTTCTCTCAGTGGAGTGTTTTGTGCCGTTGTCAGACGGGGAGTCGGTTTCTTTGTCTGTTGTTCCGCGTGTCTCTTTCCTGCAATTTTCGAGATACACTTCCCAAGCCACCCGACCTTCCGCAGTCCCTTGCGCCGGTACGAGAGCGGGAATCCGAGCTGTGCGCTCGTCAAGCGGAACTGCCTGCGCTTCTAGTCCCGAATACCACATGACAAACTGCTCGTCCATGCCGGCGTCCGGCGCGAGAAGTACGTGTCCCTGGTGGGGTTCCGGGCGACCAAGTCCGAAGTTGCCCGAACCTGCGATCCACAGCAGTGGCGCGGTGTCCTTTCCGTAGTCAAAGCGTACCCACGTCAGTTCTTCGCCCCAATGCGAGAGGGGCCGGACGAGGATCTTCAGCTTACCTACGTGGCTGTTTGCCAGCGTCAGCATCGCAGAGAGATCTTCGCTTCGCGTCGGGCATGTAGCGTGGACAAGCACGACCATGCGGATCAATACCTCCCGTCCGTACTCAACCCAGTGGCGAATCGTGCCGACACCTTGAGCGTCGAGCCCGGAGACCACAGCCAAAACGTGACGGGTATTTGCTGCAAACGACTCCGCCGGATGCGCGCCTTCCGGCCAAGGCAATGGCAAATGAAGGATGGTTAGCTGAGGCGGCGCGCCAAACTCCAATGTGGTCTCGTTCAAAGTAGCTCCTCAACGCTCGGCGAACGGCTGGCTGATGGGTCGTACCCGCGGTTTAGCAGTTCCTGAAGATTGTAGTTGATGCTCTCGACCGCGAATTCGGGCTCCTGCTGGAAGGGTCGTCGGATGTAGACCAGACTCTGCTCGACACCATCCGCCTGTCCAATGGCCAGGATGAAATCGTCGGGTTTGTTCAGTGCCGTGAGGATTTCGTTTCGTGTGACCGTTACCGTGAGCGCGCCGGCGACACGTCCCTTTACTTCGATGAACCGAAGTTTGCCGCTCGCCTCAACTTTCGATTCAATGTCGTACCCGCACTTTTCGGCGCTCACGTCGCACGGGTGGTTGCCAAGCTGTTTCTCGGCGTCCATAACCATCCGCATGGCAAGCAGTTCCATCTGCTTGCGCGCTTCGGCAGACACGGCATCGGCGGTGGCATCGCCGGGCTGAGCGGCGGGCGGAAGCAGTTTCCGAAGCAGCCCGATGGGAACCACGATCGTGCCGCCGATGGCGACCGGGGGAAGAGGCGAAATCTGGCGTTCAAGTTCGAGTTCCGCCATCCGCCTCTGCAGGCGGGCTTGTAGCTCATCGGCACGCTGGCGGGCTTTCCCGGAGTTGATTTTGGCATTGACCTTGCCGGCCAGTTCCTGGTCCTTCAGCTGGTTCGCGCGGTGGTCCCAGTAGGTGATCTCTTTGGTCAGCCGGTCTTTGACTGCAGCCATGGTTCTGGTCACCAGGTCTTCGCGGCGATTTCGGACTTCGCCAAGGTGGACGGGAACAAGATTGTCTATCGCGTGGCCCACGACAATAGATTCCAAGTCGGCTTTGAGCCACGCTTGGGATTCCAGAGTGGCGGTGAGACTGGTTCGTTCCTCAGCCGTTGCGGGCCGGTAGTCCAGATAGGGGGCGTAACCGGCGTTCCTGGTGGCGCCCGCAGCATCTGTCTCAACGAACTGCAGTTGCCGGGAGACGACGCGGCGGTTGCCGGCCTTGTCGGTGCGGCCGTCCTGGATCGTGTGCTCCAGGTAGAAGAGTGCGCGAACTGTCTCGCCAGGATCGTCGGGATCTACAAGGACGGTGCCGCGCTTCAAGAGGTCCCGATTGCGCTCCAGAATCAGATCGATGGTTGCGCCCAGGAGTGGCTGGCCCGGACAGACAAAAGTGGCCAGCGGTTGGCCGGGAACCGCACGGAGAGACTTCTCGAAGGTGATCCGTTCATACTTGCCCAGGACCGGCTCGCCGGTTCCAATCAGGCGGTCCCGTTGGCGGATCAGCGCGGGCACGTGGGTGATTTCAAAGCGGCGAGGTTCGCGTTCCTTGAAGGAACCGCCCAGGATTCGGAAGGCCTCCAGAAAGAACGATTCAATGAAATGCGGCTGGAGCCGGCGCGCCTCCGCGCGCTCCATGTCCTCCCGGATCCGCTGGACCTGAGAGGCATCCATGGTGTCGTTCGCCAGAGCCCGCTCTTCCAGCAGTTCCTGGCAGTGCTTGCGGTCGGTCAGGTTATCGACGATCTGGTGCAGGCGGGCCTTGACCTCGGGCTGGTCGCCGTAGCGGATGGCTTCAATGAGGAGGTCGCGCAGGCGCTGTTCGCGGAAAAGTTGGCCTAGAATATCGAAGACCCCTCCACCGAGGGCCTCACGCTCCTGTTCGATCTTTTCGAGGAGCCGTTTGTACACGTCGCCTTCGCGCGTCTCTTCCGCGAGAAGGTTCCAGAGGTGGCAAACTTCGGTCTGGCCAATTCGGTGAATGCGGCCGAAGCGCTGTTCGAGGCGATTGGGGTTCCAGGGCAGGTCGTAATTGACCATCAGGTGCGCACGCTGTAGGTTGATGCCTTCGCCGGCGGCGTCGGTGGCCAGCAGGATGAGAACGTCTTTGTCCTGCTTGAAGGCCTCCTGGGCTTTGGTTCGCTCCTCGCGGCCCATCCCGCCATGGATGGTGACGAGGGCTTCGGGAGCACCGAGCAGCGAGCGGAGCCGCTCAGTCAGGTAGTTCAACGTGTCCCGGTGCTCGCTGAAAATGACCATCTTTCGGCGGTGGCCGTGCGCATCGAACATTTCGGCGTGGTTCTGCAGCAGTGACGACAGTTCCTCCCACTTTTTGTCGGTACCGCTGCGGCGAACTTTGAGAGCCAGCACTTCGAGGTTCTTCAGAATCTCGATCTCGGCCTGAAGCTCCGCGATCGTGCGGGCCGCCGTCGCCTGATCGACGACGGTCTCTTCTGTCTCTTCCACCTCTGAATCGGGGGCGTCGTCCAGATCGTCGATGTCCTCTTCGGTAAGACTGGGCATTCCCTGGAGGCCGTTGTCTTGAAGATCGCCTCCACGCTTGAGGATTTGTTCTTCGCGCAGGCGGCGCTCTAACCGTTCCCGCCGGCGCCGGAGGGATTGCAGGATTGCTTCTGGCGAAGACGCCAACCGCCGTTGCAGGATGGTCAGGGCGAATCCGACTGTCCCTTTGCGGCCCTCGCTCTCCAGCGAATCGGCTCGGCTAAATTCGTCGCGAACGTAGTCGGTGACGCTCTTATAGAGCGCGGCCTCCGCGTCGGAGAGCTTATAGCCGACCGTGTATGCCCGCCGTTCCGGGAATAACGGCGTCCCGTCGAACTTGAGCAGCTGTTCCTTCACCAGGCGACGCATCAGGTCAGAGACATCGACGACGTGAACGCCGTCGCGCGCACGGCCTTCGAAGCGGTCGCCGTCCAACAGCGCCATAAAGAGTTGGAAGTCTTCGGGCTTGCCGTTATGCGGCGTCGCGGTCATCATCAGCAGATGGCGAGTGAGCTGGCCGAGGAGTTGACCGAGCCGATAGCGCTTGGTGTACTTTGCTTCGCTACCGAAGAAGGTGGCGGACATCTTGTGGGCTTCGTCGCACACCACCAGGTCCCAGTCGGTATTAGCCAGCTTCGCCTGGACATCCTCGTTGCGGCTCAGCTTGTCCAGGCGGCAGATGGCCAATGGATTCTCCGCGAACCAATTGCCCGTGCGCGCCGATTCGAGCTTGTCGTTCGTCAGGATCTCGAAGGGAAGCTGGAATCGCAAGTAAAGCTCGTCCTGCCACTGCTCAGCGAGATTGCCGGGGCACACGATCATGCAGCGGTGCAAGTCGCCGCGGATCAGCAATTCCTTAATGAGCAGGCCGGCCATAATCGTCTTGCCGGCGCCCGGGTCATCAGCCAGGAGAAACCGGAGCGGTTGGCGCGGCAGCATCTCGCCGTATACCGCGGTGATCTGGTGCGGCAACGGGTCGACCATCGAGGTATGGATGGCGAGCAGCGGGTCAAATAAATGCGCGAGGTTGATGCGGTGCGCCTCGGAGACGAGCCGAAAGAGCTTCCCGTCTCCGTCGAAGGACCATGGCCGACCCGCCTCGACGACTTCCAGCGTGGGCTCCCGATCCCGGTAAAGAAGAACTATATTAGGCTTTCCGGCGGGGTCTTTGTAAGTGAGTTCGACTGCCGCCGAACCGTACCACTTAATGTCGATTACCGTGACGAGGCAATCGGGCAGGATCCCCCTGACGGCGGCACCTCTGGTGAGATTCTCGAGCTTGGCCATAGTTTGCCTGGGATGGCTGCGTCCATTTGGAAATTAGACTGAAAACCCATGATATTACTTTCCAGAATCAGCCGCCGATAATACCTGTTCCGGAATGCATGACGGTCTGGTGGCGATCTCCATGAGCCACTTGCGGAAATTGTGTAACGCATTTAAGCAGTGGCTGTTTTTCGCGTTCTGCTCATCCATTGAGAATCTCGAAAAAGGGAGGCATGTGGAATGCCATGAAAGCGATAGGGTAGGGCAGCCGTTGCCCAGGAAATTTTGACGCTTAAATGCGTGGTGCCGGGATTCCTCGGGGCGACAGATCAACAGCCGGATTTCAGTAGGTTTGAAATACCGGCTCACCATGCCAATTGGTGCGCCAAAAGCACTAAGACCGGAGCACGACTGCGGCAGATCAGCTCTTGGTGGGCTCACTCCGGAGCTTCTTAACTAGAGGCGGACCTTCAAACTGTGGCCGACTATCGTTGGGGGTATTCTTGCCACTCCAGACCTGACTTGCTGGCGGCAGAGGACGCCGTTTGCTCATGCGGCGATCTGGCGGGTACCCAATCGATTGGTATTCGTTATATGTCTTGCCGGCCAACGGACCCGCAACGAGCTTTCCGAACTCCAGGTAACGTGTGCGGCCGGCCCAGTCGGCTTGTTGCGGCCCCTTGTCGAAGTCGAGCATGGCGTGAAGTTCGCGCATGCGCGGCCTTTTCCAGAACTCCTCCGCGGTGTGGCGCGTCCTAAGCGTCGGGTCGAAGTACCAGGAATAGTAGTCGTCTTGTCGGGACACGACATTCCCGTTGGAGTCGCCCTGCGCTAAACGATTATTTTCTTCCTGAAAAAGTCTCGCGTAGCGTTGCTTGCGCGAGATTTCTCTCAACGCCGCAATGCGTAGCCGGAAACTGCCAAGGCCTAGCGGCTTACCCATGCCGAGGCGGTGGGCGCATGCCCTAGGCAGTTGCAGCGTAACCAGCAATGCCCCCAATTCATAGGGCCGGAGATTTTCGTAACGGACGCGCGCCTGGAAACGGGTGCCTGCGGGTGCTACTTGCATAAGGGTCTGAACCCGCGATTGCTTAGTATCAGCCGGTCTGATGGGAGCACCAGGCCGATGCCAGTACATCTTGTGGCCGCGTACTACTGCCTTGCCTAACCCCTTATAGTCGCCGTCCCAGTGAACCGATTGTTCCACTGTGTCGCCCGGCTGGACAGCGTAGTGCTGGAACGTCGTGGGCTTCGGCTCGCCAAGGACAACAGCTGCAGGTCGCGTCGCATGCCACGTCTCCTCCGGTGCGATTCCATCCTCGAAGAATACCCGCCCGCGTTTACTCTCAGTCGATGGTGCCGGGCCGCCGGCGGTGCGCGTCATCACGCGTCCGAAAATAGCCTGCGCCAAGTCCCATTGGTTGTCCCCCTCTACTCTTCGGTTCCCCTCCGGTATGGCCTGCGCCGTGGTGGTGGCGTACGGAAGTCGAAAGAACGGTGTGTGCCCGAAAGCGATATGTTTCTTCCCGGCCCGGTCTTGCCACTCAACCCAGAAACATGGGACGGTCTTTGACCGATCCGTGAAATCAAAGCCTTTCTCCTCCAGCATTTGGCTAATACCGCCTTCTTTGTAAGCTTCGACGTCCTCGCGCGGGATGTCGACAGATTGAGCTTTACCGTCGGGACCGGGAATGACCCATTGATTGTGTTTCTTGGCGATCGAACCGGAACATATCAACCACCCCTCTTCTGCCCCTCTGTCGCCAGGGGAAACTGGCCATGCACGTATCGTGTCGTGGGCGAAGTGGATCTGTCGGCGCTTCCAGGTCTCCTCCGTCCGCAAGCGATAGCCTGGGCGATCTCCGGACACGGGCTTCGCGGGCTGAATCGACCATCCCGTCGGACTACCTGTTAGGTACCCCGCCCGCACGGTGGCGATCTGACGTTTATAAGCGACCGCGTGAGGCTCGAATGAGTTGCGGTCCTCGGGGTTTGGCGTAGCCGCTACGGCACGAAAGAACATCTGCCGATCGTTGACTGGGTCGAGCGGGGCGTCTCCAATGATCTCGACAAGATTCCGAATCATGCCTCGAATGCTTGGTCCCGGCAGCCGCAGCCGCTTTCCCACACGAAATGGCTCTGATTGATCCTTGACAGACCGGCCTCCGGATGTGAATTCTTCGAGTTCCCACATACCCCTGACATAAAACTCCGTCAGCGCCTCGATCTCGAGGTCGATGGTTCCTGAGAGGAAATCGTCGTGATAGCGGTCCAGCGGTGGAGGCTCGGCGACAAAGCGGGTTGAATCCGGCAGCGGGATGAAGTTATAAGGAGCGCGCCCCGCGCGGCTTGCATTATTCACCTCGGAGCTAAAACGGCGCACGCCACCCTTTGTCGCCGGTGCCGCCCCGGCTGGAACGCCCTCTACTCGCTGTCCCTCCGGTGGCGTTTGCTGTCGTCCCGGCGGCAGTTTCTCGCGTAAATCCCTTAAGGCATCGAGCCCGTGAGGCTTGCGATCTTTAGGATTCGACATCACAGTTCTCCCTTAAATCCAGTTATGAAGAAATCCACCACACCGCAAATGCCGTTCTCGTCGAAGTCGACCACGTGCTGCACTTCAACTTCGAGGGGCAGTCTTCTAATGTGCCAGGCGTCGAAAGGAACCCAAATCCTTGCCCCGCGTTGTTCCTGGCAGCACGTCCAGCCGTCGTGTATCTCGGCATCGCTGCCCCATAACGCGTAAGTGCGCTGGATGCATTCCCGGCCTTCGCGAGCGTGGACGCGAGAGTCGCGGTCCTGCCAAATGCTATCGCCGCCGCGCCAGGCATGCCATTCTCCGTCCTGCCCAAAAACGCGCACGTCCCAAAATCGCCGCCATACGGGCGCGCTCAGTTCCACGTCGGGAGCGGTCAGTTCTCCGGTATCGCTGACGCGAGCGAAGCCGGTGTAAGGATAACCCTGAATCAAAGCCCGAGCATTACCTCCCACCGCCAGGGCCGCGTTCTTAAGCCAGGAGGGGCTCATCTCAATCCGTGACATTCTCGACCTCCCATGGACGCGGCATCCAGGCGCGGCCCTCCCTCGCAAAAGCCGTAACGAAGCTTTCCAGCGCTTCTCGATCCCCGTCGGTTTCGACATCCGCTGGGTCCTGCTCCGTCGCACGAAGCGTCCACGTCCGTCCGTCTGGAGCAGAGATGACTGCATTACTACCGAAAAACACGCCGCGGCCTCCCGACGCCTCGCCTCCCAACGTCAAATCCCCCACCCAAAGGTCCTTGAATGCCAGTAACAAAAGGCCGATTTCTACGTCGGTTGGTTCTTCAAGTTGAATGCGGATTTGCGCTTGAGATCCATTTGTAGGCCACAGCGGGGCCTCATCGAAGAGCGCGGACTCGCGTGCGCCGCCGGTGAAGCGATCGATCTGCACGCGCCCTTGCACTCGCCGCTCTCCGCCGAGGTGGGCCTCAGAAACCCAAACGCGGCCACCCCGTAACGCTTCCTTAGGGCCGTCGGTCTCGTGATGAGGGCCAAACAGGCTGTCGATCATTGCCCTCGCTACTTCGTCGTTTTCCAGCATTGTCACCGCAATCTGGCTGCATCGGGCGCGAATTGCACCCGCAAGACTGGTTCCTGGAAGCACTGCACTACCCGACTCGAATAGCTGAACGGTGTCGGGATCGCCCGGCCGCGTCGAGGCGCTGCGCACCAATAGGGATGTGCGAAGTTGAAAGCGGCCGTCGAGGGTGAACATATTGTTGGCCGCCTGCTGAGCCCTGAATTCCACAACATCACCCAATTCGGGACGGCGCAAAAGCCATGCCTTCACGTGTGCAGGGCGCGACATGTCTAGCACGTGAATTTTCCAATCGTGCACTGCTCCCTCGCCATAGCCACGTCGCGTACGCGCACCGAGGCGGATCTCGCCGCAATAAGCGGTTAGCATCGCCTGAAACGCTGTTAGAGCGTCCTGCTCGGAAACGCATTCAGGCATCTCCTCAAAAATGCTTAGCGTGAAACGAAGCCGGAATCTTGCTCCGGCGGGCAGCACCTCGATGTCGAACTTAGCTCCGTCGACAGCAATTCCGTTAGTTGCATCGATCCGCACTCCATCGCGGACTGCGGCCTCCACCCAGTCTACGGCAGGTGCATCAAATACGCTGAGCGAGCTCGCATACCCGGTACGCTCCCGTTCTTCGCTCTCTCCAGTCCATTTGCGACTGTGGTCGCGACCGAACAGCGCTCGAACAATCGGGGGCTCCTCGTTGTCTCGGAAGGCATCATATTTCTCGGCGAACCGCCTTGCTAATGCGCTTCGAGCAGCGCCAGCGAGACTCGGACCGGGAATGTAGAAGCATCCATCATCCGCACGCAACAGGACCATATCGGCGGTCGCGGCGCCGACCGATTCGCCGCCCACGTGCAGCGCCGAAGACGATTCCCATACGCCGGTTGCGTAGTAGCGCTTAACGATTCGGTCGTTCATGCCTTTCCTCCCGCCGCATGACGGCGTCCCTTTTCGCGTCGGCGTATCTCGATTGCCAGACCCGCCAGATACTGCGCAAGGTAACCATGCATTACTTTCTTCGCAAAATCAGCATGGGTCTTACTCCCCGACAACGGATTGTCGGTGCCCAGTACTTCGAACCATGACGGTGTTCCGCTATAAACTGCCTTTGCGAGAGCATCGAAAGCAGCGCCCCAATTGGCGGCTCTGTCGCGAAGATATGAACGCAACGTGTGGTTCTTGTCGGGTAACTTGATCCAAACGCGATCGAGTTGCCGCCTTGCAGTATCCCGCAGCAGAGTGCGCGCCCGCTCGCGGGGCGGAACGTCCTCAGGGTCCTTCAGCTTGGCGGCAAACTCATCCAGCGTACTCTGCGCGAGCATCAGGCTCAGCCGTGCGATCAAATGCGGATTGACCCGATCCAAGTCGTTATAGGCTTTGTGCGCGTCTTTCAAGGCCTCGCCTCGCGCATGCAATTGAATGCGTTCCTTCAGAATGCCCATTGCCAATGAGCGCCGCGGACCGTCGGCGGCCTCCACGCTCTTATCCGTCTCGGCGAATCGAATGGGCCCTTCTCTTGCGAAGTGCACCGCTGCATATTCGGTTTCTTCATGGACGCGTATATCGATACGCCCAAAGCCGTCTTCAGTCCGTAAACCGTAGGAGCGTCGCGCGGCGTCGCCGAGCATCAGCTTGCGACCGTTCGGGTCCTTCACTCTTAGGATGAAAACGCTTCCTGCCGAGAGTGCAGGCATCTGCTGACGCGGCAGCCGTTGATGAGCCAGATAGGCGCCTTGCCATTCAGTACGAGTAAACGCCCTCTCGTCTTTCAGTTCAGTACCCAGCGCTTCCGCCAATTCTGCTGTGGGGAACTCCGGCACCGGATGACCGTACTTATTGACGCCGATCAGAGGTGTCAGAAGCGTCACGATCAGGCGCTCGGCCTCAACCGTCTCTTCACTGCTGCCGCGGGCTTCGGGCTTGCTCGTCCAGAAGAACGTCGCCGCTCCTCCGTACTGTGCATTGCGAGATCGGCCGATATTGACCCGCGCGCCATCGTCGGAAATAAGTGAGCGGATCTGATCGAGATCACGTGGGGGCCCAAGGATCTCGCCCATAAAGGTCTGCCCAGGTGCAATGCTCTCGTAGTTGAATAGAGCGCCGCGGTGAGCGTTGTCAAGCCGTCGGGTTGAATCATCGAGTTCGGTAAAATCATCGGGTTTATCAGGATCGAATGTTCCCAAGGCGCGCTGCACGCGGCGGTCGCCCGCACGGGCGTGGTGGTAATGCAGTTCCGTCTGAACCGCTACGTGTTCCGCCTCGCTGCCGTTCTGCAAACTTGCCAGATTGGCCCAGCGAAACTGAACGCGCGCAGATGGAAGAGGTCCCTCTTCCGGATCGCGTTCGGGCTTGAGGGCAAGATCCTCGATCTTCTTAGGGTCGTGTTTGTCGGTGCGGACTGAGTGCGGCACAGGTTGCGAGGTGCGACCAGAAGGAAGAGTCGGCGTGGCAGGCAGGAATGCGACGTCGCCGCAAAACAGTTTATAAAAGCGATCGTCGGCCAAACCGTGAGCGTTCAAATAAAGCGATGCGAGGAGCCCTCGAATGCTTGAGCCTGGAATGTAGTCGTGCGTAGCTACTGTGAACGGATCGCCGCCTATCTTCGGAAGCACCGCGCCCTGCTGCAGCTTGATCGAGAAGACCAATCGTGATGGTAGGGTCGAAACGGCGCTGTCGCCTTGCTCCGTAGCCAGATGGGCGGCCGCGCCTTTGCTCACCCCAGCGGAAACGAGCTTTTCTTCCTCTAGTCCCGCCAGCGCTTCCGCGGTGAGGTCGATCCATTTGTCGCCATCGTCTTTTTGCAGCCTGCATTCCACTTCGCCGAGCCCTCGATTTCGGGCCGTACCCATCGACTGCAGCGCCGCTGCCGCCAGAGCTAGCGCTGTGCAATCGGCCTCCGTCAGATCGCCAATGGCCGCATGGAATTCCAGACCGGCACGCAAGAGCCGAGTGGCGCGAAGCGTGTCTTCTTCGGCACGCGCGTAATGCCGATCGATCTTTGTCTGGCGGCGGATGGAGGTGTGCTCCGCCATGACGTCCTCCCGTGTGATTGGTGTAGATTCTCGCGCTAGCCAACGCAGCCATGACGCGAGCACGGGCCGGTCCGATAGCCACGCGTTCTCTAAACGTAGACGCCCGGCCTTATAATCGCCGGTTCTCCCGAAGACCTCCTCCGGCGAGGGCAGGCCAGGAAACACAAATCCGGGCGCCTCCCGCAACTCGCGATACGCGTCGCGTAGCAAGCCTTTCAACCGGCGTCCAGGAACGTAGGGAAGTCCCTCGGGCTCAAATACTACGTCCCTATCGACAATGCCGGGACGCCCCATGCCCGATGATGGGCACATCGGGCTCAGCAGTTTAATCGCGAGCCGCAGCATTTGTTTTCCCCCTTCCTGGGGCGAGATCTTCATGGAGATCGAGCATCTCCAGTGGGTCCCAATATTCCGCGGCCGAGACGGTACTCGTCTCGAGGAACGCCGGGCGATTCTGGGCCGCCGGAGTGGACCAGCCGGCTGCGCTCGCAAGCGTTACCGTCTCGTCTGTCACAGCTGCACCGCGCGGCAGCGCCTCGAACAGCTCCTTGGCCCTGCTGCGGGGCCACTTGCCAAACTCCTTCCACATCCATTCGAAGCGTTGCCAATTGTAGGCAGCATCCCGGGCGCCGGCGATGCAATAGGGCCGCTGTAGCTGGCTCTGTGCGAGACCGTACATGAGATCGCGTGTCTTGGTGAGGGTATCCGCGCTCGCTTCGAGAATTGGCTGAAAGTCGATCCAGCAAGCGTCGGGCCCAGTCGCGCCGGCGTTCAGAAGTTCCCGGCGTTTTGCCTTCGCGCCGCCAGCAAGTTGCTCAGCCAAGTGGTATGCCCGCGCAAATGGGAATTTACCCGGCACGATTGCTACGCCGGCGCATGCGGACCAAGCCTGGCCCTTTGTTTCCGCAAAGTCGGCCAACCAGTGGCGCGACATGTCGCGGAAGTGGCGCAGATAGCGCACTGTAAGGGCCACGCCGAGTTTGCCCTTGGTCACGAACGTGAGATCGTCACCCGCCTCCACCAGGGGCCGGACCCACACGTCACGGGCCTCTGAATGCGCCTCCTGGTATTGGATGAGTTCCGCGATGGTCGCCCCGAACGCCTCTCGCTCGAGCCCTTTGACTGATTCCGAGAGACTAAACATCTGATTTCTGAAGAACTCGTCATCTTCGTCGGAGCAGTTGAGAGCCGTGCGCCGGAAAAGCTCGCCGATCCCGTCGCCGTCCGCGTGCACGACGGCGATGTGAGATGAGCCTTCGACACTGCCAAGATCCTCCAGTTCTTCCGGAAAGGTGCGGGCGCGGAGCACATTGAAGTACTTGTCGTGCGCTTGGTCGCGAGATTTTTTCGCTTTGTCGCGTTTCGTGAGAGCCTCTCGGCTTACCCATGATCCGTAGCTCTCGCACTCCGCCGCGAGCCCGGTGGAGGTGCACTCACGAACGACCGGCAGAGCGCCAGGCCAAGCCCCGAACGGCGCCTTGTCTTCGTTCTGCTTGAGCTGTTGCTGGGCTTTCAGATACGCACGCCGGAGCGATCGCTCGACGCTTTGATGGCAAACCGCGACGCGCAGCCCAGGGGCCTTGTCAATAAGCCAATCACGGCTCCATGTCTTAATTGCATCTACAGCGGCGCTGCGGCTGGGAAAAACGAAGGCCGCACCTCCGCCGCCAACATAGATCCTAGAACCCCGATTCTTTCCCCCCAAATCCTTGAAGGCTTCTTCGACGAGGTAGCTGGCGCCCGCATTTTCGCTCAGCCGATTGCTCCGGAAGAGGTAGTTTTGAACGCTGACCGTGGTGGCGAGCGTTACACATCGGCCCGTGTCACTCATGGCAATGATCCCCATTTCATATCGTCCGCGAGATAATTTCGGAACCGCTCCCGCAATAGGTCAGGGTCATCAATGACATCGCGACCCCAAATCGTCACAGAACGGCCTTGCCCTCGTCCTCCGATGTCGTCTTCGAGTTCGTCCTGGATGGCGCGCGCCGATCGCGGGTCCTCCGCGCACACGACGATTCCTCGCGCGTTGGTTCCGCCGATTTGGCGGGCCCGATACATGATTTCGAAACCCTTCTCTTTCGGCTTGTCGCCCGCTGACATGGAGCAAGAAACGGCAAGAAGATCATATCCGCACACGGCAAGAACGTCTATTTCGCACTGTCGTTGCTGTCCGCGTCTAAGCTCCACGGAATGGTGAACGTCAGTTCGCCGCGGAGGTTTAACCTCGTTTAGAGCCCGCCGCAACTCGTCGAATGCTAGAAGTTCAAGGCACTCATAGTGGATGAATTTGCGAAAGCGTTGGAGTTGATTCGCATCAAGGGCCGACCTATCAATGACCCAACCCCCGGGGCTCTTGTCCAGCCATCCAGGTTTGAACCTTAGATCGTTTTGGAATACTTCCCCGATCCGAGAGCTAATCTCGTCCCATGTCGTGTCACCACTCGGGATTCCGGCCCATGTTAGCGATCGTGGCTCTGAACTATCACCAACAAGTCGGTCTAGTTTTTTCGGCAGCGTTCTCAACCACTCGGCGTAGCGCCGGTTCGACTGCTGGTTCTTGAGCAGCGCGACCATGTCGCATCCGACGCTGATTAGGTTCGCCGACGGCTGATGGACTCGATTCAATTTGTAGCCATGAAGACCTGCCAACTTCCGAATATCCATTTGCCAATCACGACGCTCATCAAAGCCTCCAGCGAAAATCGTCTCGGCGCTATCGCGAAGAACGTTCTCCCGCCCTGACAAATATGTGATCTCGCGCTTGAACCTGGAGGGGACGCTTCCACGCGCTTCCTCAATCGCCTCGAGTGCATGGACGCCCATGATGCTAGTGCCACCCGTGTGGTGCAGATGAAAGGTGTAGTTACGGTCATTCTGCCAGTGCCTATCAGTCTGAATCACCTGTGAGACCGCTTCTCTGACGCTCTTTGGGCGATACGGGTCAACCAAGACGTGCTGCCATTCCAGTGGTATCGAAATTCCTTCCTCTCTGAGTCGCGTTTCCAGAGCGGCGCGCACACGTTGCGCTTCGACCACCGACTCCTCGGAGCAGAGGATTGAAAACCGAGGCAACACGCTCTGGGCGCTCCACTTGGTGCAGCACAAGCGATACGCTGCGACCAGGACGGGCAGTTCGTTCAATCCCACGCTCATGATGACGTGATCCATTGTCAACCCTCGCTTAAGTCGAATAACGAATCATATTCTAAAACGTTACGTAGCTCGATATTTCTAAAACGTTACGTAGCTCGATATTCACTTTCAATCCTGGGGGATTACGGAGCTTCCACCAGGTACCCCTCATGCGAAACTGCGGTAACTCTGGAAATCTGTCATAATCTCTTCTGGTTTCGAAAGGGAGTGGAGGAACTCCACATCGGCAAGACACTGGATGCTCATTCGCCACGTGATATGACCGATTCCGCAGCCCCTATTCTAGCCCCTACGCTTGAAGTCGACCACTACTCGGTCGGACTCGCTAAGATCATCGAGAATCCATTCGTGGCGCGTGCTGAAATCGAGTACGCGCTTGATTCTCTGATCCGAGGCCTGGACGAGAGCCTCCGCGTTAGCGTTTGCGCCGTTGCGTTCTCGGCGATACTCCCTAATCTCAGATCAGAAAACGCACGGCCTCTATTTGCAAAGAACACGATGAGTGCCCTATCCGACTTACAGTTCGTCCCTGTGGCGGTGAGTGCGACCGAACAGACTGAACACGCCCTTAGGATGTTGTTTCGGGAGGTTGGCAGTCGGCACGAGGAGAGTTGGTTTGATTCGTGGATCGGGACAGAAGATGTCGTTACACCGAGTTGCGTACCAGGCGTCGCAAGAATCCTTCACTCCGAAGGTGAATCATCGGAGGAGGAGGAGATGGGCTGGTTATCTGACCTCATCGGAGACGTCGCCGGCCCCACCGCGGGTTACTTGCAGATCACGCACCCGGTGCTTGGGAGGTCCGTTCAAGAGCGCGAGCGCCGTTTCCCGATATTCAGTCTTCACGTTATTGCGTCACCACCTGAGCTTGCGCCTAGAGTTCGAACGACGCTACGCCAGTTTCTTATCTACACCACGGACCTTCTCATGTGTGCTGCTTTGCGCGACCACGCCGAGGAGGAAGCGAGTTTGGAAGCGCTGAGGAACGATGCTGTACGGTTCATGGATGCGCTGGAACAGGCAGACCGGAAATACGGAGTGCCGTTTCGAAAGAGAATCGAGAGCACCGCAACTGATCTTCTTCGGCGGTGGCGTTCCCCAAAGCGCTTCTTTCCAAGCACGGAAGGGCGGAAGAATCCACGTATCTATTACGGTGATTGGGAATTCCGGCACAACTGGAGAAAAGAAGACTTAGATGACAATCCTCAGAATAACCTCCACTATCTGCGGCAGGTGGGATGCATATTGTTGAGCTACGCTCGTCCCGATCAGGTTCCACGCGACTCGTCACAACCATATCCTGATGGTGACGCCGGTCTATTTGCATCCTTTTCTGACTCGATGGTAAAGGGTAGACTCGCCTCAATCACGGGCCTATCACCTCTCGTTGAGAACGCAATCAACACTTGGCTTCCGCGTCGCACCATCGATATCGACTCAAAAGTTGCGGTCGAGCTATTCGGTTTGCTTCGAGCGTTGTTTCACAGGCCTTTCAAAGAAGAAAAGCCTATGGCTGGCGACGGCAATCCCGATCTGTACGTAACAGCCGCACTCGCGTCGCTGTTGTTGAATGAAGCAGAATTGGGTTGTGAATCGATCGCAGAAATGTGCTCGCCCCGGTGCTCGGTTGAGGCTGTAGGAACAGCTAAGCCCTCGGGATTGGCAGGTTTATATGATATTGTTCTCCACTTCCAAAAACTTACAGGCGCCACAATCACCGCAACTGCGAAATCAAGTGGGAGAACATGGACACTCCTCGTTGTATGTCATGGCGCGACCCATGATTTCGTTGAAAACGCTAGGATTCAGTGTCAACATGCTCGAAATCGCCTCAGCCTGGAACCGGACGGCAGCTTGGGCGGGGCGATCTGGCGATTTGAAAAGGGTGGTGGCAAATTCTTCGTCAGTCAGACCGAGTTGGAGGCACGACTGGATTGAACTCTCATCTCTATCAATATTGGTCGAAAGTACAGGATTGCCAATTTCGCCCCGGCCATCTCCGCATCATCCATGAAAGCGATCCCCTCGGTGCCATCGAGAGCGATAGCGACTTGGCCAATCTTATTCAACACAGCGCTCCAGTCCTATTCGTCTCAGGAGGTGGCTTCGATCGTGACGACGCCGTCAAACTCTTCAAACGTTTTCCCCTGAGGAACGCGCGCTGCCTCATGAAAAGCTTCACCGACGCAGATCCGGAGTATCGCAACTTCATCGCTGCTGTCGAGCGGAGTGCGGGAGAGATCCCGTGGCACCTGATCAAGACATCCGATGACATCGACCCTGACGCCGTGTCTGCAACAGTTGCTACCCTGGCTCAACTTGGCGAAACTCACCGCTATTCAGACCCACTTGAATTCGAACAATTGTGGCGGCTCGATCGACTGCATTCGGACAAGGTAATTATTATATGGGATACAACACCCCACCCGGTCATCAACGGAGTCGTAAGCGATCGTTACTTCACTCCGTTCGACTGGGCTGCGGCTATTCGAATGCGCTATCCGCACGATCGCTCCAAGATTGTCATTTTGGATCTCACCGGCAACGCATACGGCTTAGCGCCGGCGATCACACTATGGCGAACGGCGCCGGGAATCCTTCCGAACGTCGTACTGACCGCGGACGCAGCAGCAGTTGGCCCGTCGTTGAAGAGCATGGACGGGGATCGTGTCCCGGACACGGTGCTCCTGCGACAGATCTGGCTAGCATCCCACTTAGGTGTGGACAACGCTCGTGACAGGCATGCCATTGCCAATTTGATCGGACCGCACGTGCTGCTGCGCTATATGGGCATAGCACATTCGGACGCCTGCAGTGCGCTTGAAAACCTGCTCGACGCACTTGGCGTCGTGCCGCCGCTGGAACCAGACACCTCAGCCTGGATCGACCCTCCGCTCGGCGCGGGGCGAGTTCTGCTCATTGACGACATGGCCGAACTCGGCTGGAGCAACTTTCTGAAGCGCGCGCTCGGAACGGATAGGGTGCTCTCAATCGATAACAGAGATGGCGGCAATCAGATCCTTGGCCTTTTGGAGTCCAACGCCTGCGAAAACGATTTCGTCTTCCTGGACCTTCGTTTGTTCGGTGCCTATCGCGAATCGGGACCAGCGCAGGAACAGGTTTTCCTGAAGGGGTTAGCGGAAATAGCCTCGCGTCTCAACACCGACGACGCGGCGCTCAAGGCAGACGCTGCGCATGTAACCCAGTGTGAATTCTCTGTTGCCGACAATGAGACCTACTACATCGCTCTCACTCTTCTCCCGCGTTTACTTGCTGCCGCCAATCCAAAAACTCCGGTCATATTGTTCTCGTCCACGGGCCACAAGGAAGTGTATGACCGCGTCCGGGGATACCCGACCATCATTACGGATTTTGACAAACCTCGCTTTACCAATGCGTACTCGACATCTACGATTGATGAAACGCGACAGCGATTCCGCGCGGCCGTCGACAAGGCCCGCCGTATCGCGCGCGCGCGCGACGCTTGCGTACTGCTATCCGGCACCCCCCAAGCGTTAACGCCCGCCAAGCACGCTGGCCCGATTGTCGAGATATATGTCGACGAATCGGGAGATCCAGCACACCCGAAACAGAGTGCGTTCTTCGCAGTCGGCGGCATCTGTCTTTCGTACCCTGACGAGACTGAGATATCGACGCTTGCAGATCAGTTGTTAGAGCAAGGCATCATTTGGGGCAGCTCAGTAGAGCATGGACTCAGCGATATCAGAAGGCGCAGAGTGCTCGAAAAACACTTGCCCAATGATGTGTGCGATCCGACTCTATCGAAGATCGAGCAGATTCTCTCAAAGCTTGACATTCAGATACGGGCTATTGCAATCGTCGAGAAATGGCCAAGCACTGTTGAACACGGCGTCCTCGACGGAGATAGTGAACGCCTCTTCCGTCAACAATTATCCGCTTCCCTAGAGGCCACACTGTTCGATCTGATCGCGAGGTCGCACGAGGCGAAAGAGGTTCATATCCATGCCGCCACCCGTATGGTCGAAGTTGGCGTCGCCAAGGCTCAGGACTACGAAAGCCGTTTTCGCATTGAGGCCAAAAAGAAAGAATCTCCAGCGACCATCTTCTCCTTAAGTGCAAACGAGATATACCCATTGGTTAATAACGTCTGTCGATTGCGACCGAAAATACAAATACCGATCACCGTGGCGCATGGCAGTATTCTTAATCCTTCCGCAAGACATCGACCCCGTCAGATTCACTATCTTGCGGATTGGGTTTCGCGCTTCGCACGCAGGTATGCTGAAAGCACTCCTCTACCGCCAATAGCTGAGCCGTGGTTCGAGGCCGGGTTCCTTGACCTCCCCGGAAGTTCGTTCCCGCTGTGGCTCGAAGCTGCCCGTGAGGCGGATAACGGGGATCGCCCACGCGCCGTTGCTCTGTCATCCGAGGCACTGAAGACTGAGGCAGCCACGAGTGGATACCCATTTGGTCGCTGGATCAAGCCGCGCGCTGCAGATTGGGCAAGGAACCTCACGGCGGAGGAGTTCCGCAGACTCTGCGCCGATCTCGATCGGAGCGAATCGCTTTCAGCCAACGCCAACACTGTCGCGATTTAGATGCTGCGTTCCACAAGGAGCATCTAATTCGGGTTGGCTTGTGCCAGTTCGCCTCGAACCAACACGCAACACATCGTAATGAACGACGATAGTCCAAATAATCTTACCGAGTCAGCTTTCCTATCCTCCAGCGTTGCTCCGATATGCAACGCCACCTGCTCGTTGGACCCGGCGCGCTCGGCATCGCCACCGCTACCGCCATTGTCTCAGCGGGAGACAAACTCGACATCCTGTGCCGTCCAGAAAAGCGCGATGCCATCTTGCGCCACGGCTTGCGACGTGAAGGGCTACTCGGCCAGGCCACGATCCCACGAGGCCAAATACATGTTTGTTCCTCGCCGCCGGAGTTGTCCGGCGGCCCCTACGACTCAATCCTCGTTTGCACGAAAGCTTGCGCGGCGCCTGCGACGGCCCTCCAACTGTCTGTGTTCCCCCGTATGGTCAACGACCAGACGCGCATTGTTCTCTGCATTAATGGCTGGGGCGTTGCTGATGCATTTGTACACCTATTCGGTGCCCACCGCGTTGACACGGCTGTGTTCATGACGGGCTTCATCTTGGCGGCGCCGACCACCAGCAGAATCACTGTGCATTTTGGTCCCGTCCGCATCGGTGGTCTGTATACGGCTCAAGGGGCGCCCACTACTCCGCTGGCCGAAACACTCACACGAGGGGGACTCCCAACGATTGCCATCGACAACGTACGTCGCGATGTTTGGGCCAAGCTGATCTTCAATTGCGCGGTGAATGCTCTCGGCGCCATTCACAAGATGTCCATCGGTGCGCTCCAAGCTACGAGTTCCACCAGCCGCCTCATGACGGCGATCATTCGAGAGGCGTTCGACGTTATGCACGCCGCCGGTTACGACACACACCACGCCGACGCCGACTCCTATATCCGGCACTTCCGCGAGAACATGGTTCCCAAGACGCACGACCACACGACCTCGATGTTGCAAGACATTCAGGCGCATCGGCCCACGGAAATTGACTACCTCAATGGCGCTATCGTTCGATTAGCCGACCGCCTCCGGATTGACACTCCTGAAAACGCCGCGGTGTGTTCCCGAATCCGCCGTCTTGAGGCCGGATATGTCCCAGTGGTCGAGCCTCCCCCGATGAACACTGCCCCAAATAACGCTATGCTGGCGGAAGGCCCCCGCGTTCAACCATGACGCGCGACGAACCATCGCACATTACGGAAGCGGACCCAGTCCACCCGTCGGATGCCGACTGGAAACGGTATCAGCGGTCGCGTTGCGGCCAAGCTGAGTGGCAAGCGCTCACGGCGCACCTGCAAACGTGCCCCGAATGTTTGGCAACGGTCCGCTGCCAGACCGCCGTCGGCTGCATATTGGGCCGCCCGGTCCCGGCTCTCTTCCCCATCAACGTCGAGAACCTGATTGCCTCCGCGTGGCTGCCCCTTATACGCACGCGCCTTGGCTCGTGCGCACCCATTCGCATTGCCGCAGCGGATTGGCGGTCGGAACCGCTCCTTTACCGTCTCCTGGCACTCTCCACCTCACGCCTGCGGCGCGAAGGCCGTAGCGTTAGTGTGGTCGGCGCCTTGTTCAACGACCTGGACGCTAACCCCAAAACCAGTGCGGACGTCGCCATCATCCTGAATGCTCCCTCTGTTGAAAACCTGAGCGATCCAAAGGGACTCACGATCGAAGTTGCGTCGGCGGGAGAGTGGTCTTGCCTCAACGGAGCCGTCGATTTCATTGTTTCAGCGCCAGGCGACACCTATGCAGAGACGCGTTGGGACGAACTGCGCTCCGAGATAGTGGAAGCGCTATCGAACGGTCCAAACGTCGCCCGCGAAGCAATAATACTCAACGCCGGCGGAGTAGATGTGCCGTCGGCGTTTTTCGCCGGCATCGATCCTCCGCTGCTCTTCGCTCAGGTCGAAACTGAACGTGGCGTCACCTTGCCGTGGTGGAGCGTGCCCTCTCCGTTGCTAGCTGCCGAGGTCGTCCGCGAATGGTGTGCCAAACGAAGCGAGACCGTGAGGACGATGGTCGCCGGCCTCCATAATAAGATCCCTTCCGGCTCACCGCTACACCGGCGGCTAACGCGCACTGCCTTCCTCCGCAATATAGACTTCTAGCCCCCAGCCTTCCTAGATTCTCCCCTTGACGCGCCTTCGCTCCCCGCTTATCATAATGGCTGGCGTGTTTTCAGCGCTGGTATTCCCATAACGAATTGAACAGGGCAAAAACGCTCTGTCCGACCAAAAACTTCTTTAAGGAGGCTCGTTATGGGACACGACTATCTAGCTGCGTGGTGGTTCATCGCCAAGCGGCATCTCATCCACCTCGGTTACTTTGACCTCGCTGAGGACGCCGTCAACGACGGTGCTATCAAGTTCTTACGGGCTGTCGACGGGGGTCGTATTCAAGACCCACCGAACTCGCTAAACCTTTTCCTCATCATGTGCGTCCAGTGCGCGAAGGATCGCTGGCGCCGTGAAGCGTCCTTACGCAGACGCACCTGCTCCCCTGTTCCTGACTCGTCCAAGGACGAATCCGCCGATCCGATCGACACGATCCCGGCCCCCATCCGCCTCGATGATTGCGTTCTCGGACATGTCCTGTCTGAAAGACTGCGTGGCTTTTTCGCCCTCGTAGATGCGCGCGTCAACCGGAACCTCATGAACGCGCTCCATGAGTTGGCTCAAGCCGAGTGCGGTGTTGATCTCGCAAACCGCTACTCCTTCATCGTCAGTGTGGTTTGGGGCAATCGTGACCTGGCGCCTGGTGAGCGAGAACTTTACATCGCTCAGATCGCCGGGAAGCTATGCCGTAACCGAAACGCCGTGCACGCGGCTTTCAACCGCTTGCGTAAGATCTGGAAGGAGGTCGAGGCGGAAGTCTTCGGCGAGTATCCGGCGCTGAATCCATCCGGATTGAGCCCGCCCTTCAGCGCGTTCAGTAAGGTTTCCGCTGTTGTGCCGTTACCCGTACCGTGTGCCGATGCGATTCCTACGCAATCTCACTCTTCACGAGCAGCCCGATCGCGAGATCTTACTCGCCGCTCAATATGGCTATGCGCTGGAGCCGTTCGCCCAAGGTGTCGAGATCGAACCCGGGGCGGACGGGTTACTTGCTGCACGCCGCACACTCGCCCGGCGCCTGCGCCAGGTCGCCGAGCTTGGCCACTCGGCACTCCTCGGTGGCCATACTGCACTTTGGATCGCCGCGGTTTTCGATGTTATTGAGTCCGGCCATCCGCTTCCCGAACTCCTTTACTTCGATACGCGCCGTATCCGCGATCCGGCAGGACGTTTCATCTTTGAGCCGGCTGCACTGTTGCCGCTTTCTCTTCCATTGAGTTCCTACAATAGGGCTTTAGCATCTTCGCCAGCTTTTCCTCAAACGACACCACGCTAACATTTGCCCCGCTCCACTTGTATTCCAATGGCTGCCCTTCCGCCGTATATGCAATGAAATCGAAGTTCGGGCTGAGCGACCGGTATTCTTCCACTCTCATTCGGATCTGGTGCGCCGCCTCAAAGCTCTCATTCTCGACCATGTCTGTGAAGAGCGGTGCGCAGATGGCCTGCACCACCGTCGACTTCCCAACCTGCTGCCATTGTGCGAGACGCGAGAAGTCATCTTTCTTGTTCAGTTTCCGGTATGCCTTGCATTCGAGATGAATCAGAATCGCGTTCTTTAGAAGAATTGCGACGTCGTACTCGGCTGCTGCCGCGTGCTCGACGCCCAATCGCGCCACTTCCGCCCCCAGGCGCACCTCCGCCACCGATTCCGCCGACTCCGGATGATTCTCCAAAAACTCGACTACGCGCTGTGCCACCGCCGATTCGAAGAATCTCCCGAACGCCGGCCGCGTCAGGTCCTCGCGCGTCAAGACACGCCGATGCAGGCCGGGCATCAGCCACCCGTCGTTCGCCAGCAACGCTACTTCCTCATCGGTAACGGCACAGTCCAGGTTCTCGAACTGGCACTCGTATCCGATCTTCCGGAAGAATCCCGCGATCCTTTCGAATCTCCGACCCTTCACATCCACCAACTCTGGGGCCGTCGCCGGATCCAGCCCCATCGTGTCTCGTACGATCTTTTCCCACTCCTCCGCCCGTCCAGGCTTCAACGGCAACCACGAAGACACAGATGGCATTTCCCGAGCTGCCGCTGAATCCGCATCCCGGACCAGTTCGCGATAGACCCGTGTCACGAGACGCCGCAGTTCCGCATCGCCGCGATAGCGCGCAAAAATGCCCGGTGCGATCATTAGTTCCGCCGGTCGGGGCCAAAGCCGGTTGTACGGCGGCTTTCCAAAATGCGCGTAGCCGTTCAAATCCAGCCAATCCTCAAAACTCAGATAACGTCTGATAGGCTCTGTGACCCACGCCTCCGCGTTGGGCTCCAGCACTCGGATTTCGGCCGGACCGATGTCGCTGTAGGCCAACCGTAATCTCTCGGAGGCGAGAGCCGCGCGGTCCACCCCGAGTGCGTGCTGTTTCAAGCCGCCGTTTAATACGAAAACCGGCTCCGCGTCCGGAAATCTGCCGATATCCACCATCAGAAAGCCCTGCATACGCGCCGGCGAGAGTCCCACAGCATCATCCAACGGAAGCTTTTCCTGGGTGAACCCACGTTTCACCAACACGCGCCACGCACCCTCCGCCCACTTCTCGGCGCTCGCCTTCGGGGTCTCCAGCCAGACCACCGTATCCCGTTTGGGCTGCCCCAGGCAGAGAATTGAAGGCAAATTCGCCTGATTCTGCCCCGTCGCGATCGCGTAAATGCGCCTTTTCATGACGGACTATTATACGCGCGCTTCCAACGATAAGGTTTCCGCTCGCGCGCCGTTATTCGTCCATGAACCGACTCCGCTCCCCTTTTCTGTGGCCGCTCATTGCGCTGGCTCCTCCGATCGCCATCATTGCAGGAATCGGTTTGGCTGCCCAGTTGCCTTGGCGTATCGCGCCCCTCGCTGGCATCCTGGTCTCTGTCGCCCTGCATGCGTGCTGGCTGCTCGCCTGCGTTCACCGGCGCGGTTGGGTACTCGCCGTCGTTTCCTTCATTCTCAGCCTACGTAGCTTTTCCGTGGGGTTGCCGATCACCTGCCCATCTCTAGCCTGCACGGGTGCCGGGCTCATAGGCGAAAGCTTGCTTGCACTGCTTGCCCTGGCGCCGGAACGTTCCGAGAACTGGGCAGCGCGGCTGGCACGCTGGCGTCGGGCCCGCGCAGCAGTCACTGCGGAAATCCTCCTCGCCGACGGGCTGGCTCCCTGGGCACGCGCCGCTTTTACACACCTCTTGCATGGCCAAACCGGTGACCGCCAGCCACTCGACCGCGCACTCCTTGCGGCTGAAATCTCAGACGCGGAATCGACTGCCGCAACGTTCTCTAAATACTATGGCTCGCCCAAATCTCATTAAGCTGGCGCCGGCGAACCCCGAGCGTCCCGGGGATGCTGCGCGTCCTGTGCTCCCTGCTCGCCTGCAAACCGGTGTCGACATCTTCCGCGACAACATTGAAGTCATGCGGGCCGCCGGCCGCGCTCTTGCATCGGTGGCGGCAGTTAGGGCGCACGAGGCAGCCAGCGCGGCAAAGTTCGAACTGCGCGCACGAGGACAAGTCGTTCGCTTAGCGCTCCTCAATCGCGTTCACCTCGACTTGGCTCACGAATTTATCGCTCAAATCGAACGAATCGAACTCCTGCGCGGCCGCATTCCGCCTGAAATCGTTGACGCAATGAAGGAGCGCGCCTTCTCGGAATTCACCGCCGGGGTAAATCGGGCTTCCGATGCCGGACGACGCCCTTCCTCACCTGGGACAAAGGAGGACCCATGAGTCTGCCAGGCCGCGCGATCGCAAATGTACCTTCGCGGCTTCTCGCGTCCCAACTCGACCTGCACTCCGCCTGGAGTCGGGTCCAAGAGCGTGCCGGCATGCCGGGCGTCGATGGAATGCCGGTGAGGCGTTTTGCCAGATCCGCCGATCTGCTTTTAAACCGGCTCACTTCCCGTCTGGCCCGCAACGAATACACACCGCTTCCCTTGCGCGTCGCTGAACTCGAAAAAAAGAACGGCAGCCCCCGTCTGTTGCTGGTGCCTTCTGTTGCTGACCGCATTATCCTTTCCGCCGCCGCTTCCTGGATCGCCGCCCGCCTAAACCCTTCCTTCGACGCCGCCAGTTTCGCCTACCGGTCCGGACTCGGCGTTCACGACGCGCTTCGAGCGCTGGCGCAACTCCGATCCGAAGGTTTTGTTTGGATTCTCGACGCAGACATCCGGTCCTTCTTCGATTCCATTTCGCACACTGTTTTACTCGCGCGGCTGCGCCAGTGGCTTGGTGATTCATCGCCGCTCGTGAGGTGGTGTGAACTCTGGATCGGAGCCGCAGTTTGGGACGGTGAACGCGTCGGCGTGATGCAGTGCGGGGTTCCGCAGGGCTCTCCGCTCTCGCCTATCCTTGCGAACCTCTATCTCGACGAATTCGACGAGCATATCCGGCGCGCCAAAGTGAGATTGATTCGATATGCGGATGACTTCCTGTTGCTCGCGCGTACGCCCTTCGACCTCGAACATGGCCGGGGTGTCGCGGAACAAGCTCTCTCGAGTCTGGGCCTCGAGCTGAATGCTGAAAAGACCCATGTCACCTCGTTTGCTCAGGGATTTCGCTTTTTGGGCGCGGAGATCCGTGGTTCTTCTATCCTGCTCCCGTTCGAAAAACGCAAGACACCCCGAAAACCCGTGTACGTGGCGCCTGTCCTACCTGCTGCTTTGTTGCGTGCCTGGCGTTCGGGGTCCCTGCGAATCTTGCCCTGGACCTGGCAGCCTCACGCGAACTCGATCAGCGAGGTGGCAAGACCAGCGACGCCACGCTCACCATTCCTCGTCGCACTTGCCGGCCCGCCGCCGATGCCTCTCTCGCGGGCCCCCAGGAGATAACATGGAACTCATTCAATGGTCCGCCGCGACTCATGACTTGACCTCGCGCACGGCTCCTATCGATGCGGAACGCAGTTCCGCCGCCGAAGCTCATTCCCGGTTCCTGTACCTGACCGAACCGGGAATCATGCTTCGCCGCGCGGGCAATCGTCTGCGCATCACGCGTAAGAAAGAACTGCTTCGGGAACTTTCCGTTCTCAAACTTCAGGGAGTCTTGTGCTACGGCAACGTGCAGGTCTCCTCTCAGTGTCTCCGCAGTCTGCTGGAGGAAGGGGTGTGGCTGGCGTTTTTTAGCGGGCAGGGTGCCTATCGCGGCCGTCTCCAGCCGCCGGCGGAGTGCGGTGGGCGCCTTCGTGCTCGCCAGTGGGAGCTCACTCGTGACCTGACCTTCTCGCTGGCGTTCTCACGCGCCGTCGTGCGCGCCAAGATCCTTGCGGCCCGGCATGTTGCTTCCTCGTTTGCGAAGCACAATCTAGCCGAAACTCTCGGCGACGGCGCCACGCTGCTTCGCGCGGCGCTCGACCAGGTTGGGGAAGCATCTATCGATGGCCTGCGGGGCGTTGAAGGTTCGGCCGCCCGGGCGTATTTCGATCTCTTCCGCCGCTGGAATAAATCCGCGATACCTTTCGAGGGGCGCGAAAAGCGGGGAGCCACCACGCCCATAAACATTCTTTTGAATATCGGCTATACGCTTCTTACCAACGAATTGAACGGACTCATTGAGGCTGCCGGTCTCGATCCGGCCGCAGGCTTCTACCATCAACCGGATGCCGATCGCCCTTCGTTGGCTTGCGACTGGGTCGAAGAATTCCGTCACCTGATTGTCGACCGTCTCGTACTGCGTCTCATTAACCAGGGAACGATAAAGGCAGGGGATTTCATTGATCTTGAGGAACGTGGTCTGCGCCTGGGCCGCGATGCTCTACGTAAGCTGATCGCCGCCTATGAGAAATCGTTGAACGGTAATTTCGCGCCCGATGCGGAGGAAGGAGATGCGAAAGGATGGCGCGCGATTTTTCTTCGGCAGCTCGGACGGCTAGTTGATGCAATTCGCGACCGCTCCCCTTATGAACCGCATAACGCCGTGTAAGACGTCATCGTGATCTGTTGCCATGTTCTACGTGGTCTGCTACGACATCATTAATGATTCCTTGCGCCAGAGGCTGCATGATAAGCTGCTGGGATTCGGCACCAGGATACAGGACTCCGTTTTCGAGTGCCTCCTGGACGAGGAGCTTTACGCGCGGCTCTTGAGGGAAATTGAAGCGCTCCGGCTTGCCAAGGACGATCGGGTTCGCGTATATAAGTTGTGTGCACGGTGCGTCGAGGACGTGGCGATTTACGGACCCGGCGAAGTCAGCCGTGAACCGGAGTTCTATCTGGTTTAGATGCGGTACAAGGGGCCTAATGGTAGTCTCTACAAGGCCTTAGTGAGAACGAGAAGAGAGGTCGAGCGACCATGGAGAGTGGGGGAACTCTATAAGTCGATTCGGCGTAAAGGTTTATTTATGATATCGACTTCCCGCGATGGGGTTTTCCACAGTTCTTCGACAGCGCTCTTGACTCAATGCGGAAACTGCGCCTATAATCCCTTGACCCACAGTAGGTTGGAAGGACGGCCGTGGCGGAGGTGCCCCGAAGCGAAGGGGATTGAAACGTTACGGTTCGGTTTATGGCACGCCGCGAGTGGTACCGTGGCGGAGGTGCCCCGAAGCGAAGGGGATTGAAACGAATGGCAATTGACTTTACCAGGCCACCATATTCGTGGCGGAGGTGCCCCGAAGCGAAGGGGATTGAAACGGTAGCGCGAACCGCGCGCCTGGTCACCCAGTCGCTTGTGGCGGAGGTGCCCCGAAGCGAAGGGGATTGAAACATAGTGGCGCACCTGCGGAAGAGTCAGCTTGTGGTCCGTGGCGGAGGTGCCCCGAAGCGAAGGGGATTGAAACTTTCGAGAGATGCCCAGCTCAGCTGGGCCGGTTTGCGGGTGGCGGAGGTGCCCCGAAGCGAAGGGGATTGAAACTGTATTGCAGTGGCCCGACTGAGGCCACGACTTGGGTGGCGGAGGTGCCCCGAAGCGAAGGGGATTGAAACTCTTCGTCCGCGATGCGGACGGAGGTTTCACCAAAATGTGGCGGAGGTGCCCCGAAGCGAAGGGGATTGAAACCTTTCCGGTTGTCGCGGTGCACGATGGTCAACGCAATGTGGCGGAGGTGCCCCGAAGCGAAGGGGATTGAAACCTGGGGATGATGCTCCCCTGGACGTACCACTGCTTAACGTGGCGGAGGTGCCCCGAAGCGAAGGGGATTGAAACGTTGTTAGCCACGTCGGTGACGTTATTCCACTTCTTATGTGGCGGAGGTGCCCCGAAGCGAAGGGGATTGAAACCATGCCCTCCTGTGGCCATGTTTCTGCGTCTGTTGTATGTGGCGGAGGTGCCCCGAAGCGAAGGGGATTGAAACCGTGGCATGAACACATGTGACCACCCCACTCTCTTTGTGGCGGAGGTGCCCCGAAGCGAAGGGGATTGAAACCTGACCTCTCCCCTTTTGAGGGAGAGCTTTTATTTAAGTGGCGGAGGTGCCCCGAAGCGAAGGGGATTGAAACGCCGGGGTAGTGGCGGTGTTCGTCGCAGTCCGATTCGCGTGGCGGAGGTGCCCCGAAGCGAAGGGGATTGAAACGACCGTGATGGTCCCCGTCGCGCTCCAGCCATTACTTGTGGCGGAGGTGCCCCGAAGCGAAGGGGATTGAAACTTTTCAGGAAGATTCAGCGGCGGGAATTCCCTCGGTTTGTGGCGGAGGTGCCCCGAAGCGAAGGGGATTGAAACCTCTACCGTAATGCCCAGACCTGAATAGTCTAGTTTGAGCGTGGCGGAGGTGCCCCGAAGCGAAGGGGATTGAAACCAGCTGCCGTAAGTAGACGGCGGCCGACCCGAAGTCGAGTGGCGGAGGTGCCCCGAAGCGAAGGGGATTGAAACTGAACTGGCCGCACTCGGCGTCGCCCACTGTTGATTGTGGCGGAGGTGCCCCGAAGCGAAGGGGATTGAAACCTAAGTGTTCGGCAATCTTTCTCGCCCGCTCCCTATAGTGGCGGAGGTGCCCCGAAGCGAAGGGGATTGAAACCCTCGGGGAACCGCTGCCGGAGCCAATCAGCCTTTTCGGTGGCGGAGGTGCCCCGAAGCGAAGGGGATTGAAACTCTGGCTCTGTTGCGCCATCATATCCTCCTTTTAACGTGGCGGAGGTGCCCCGAAGCGAAGGGGATTGAAACAATCGCGTTTCAGGATTGAGATGCAGTCCTGAAGGTCGTGGCGGAGGTGCCCCGAAGCGAAGGGGATTGAAACGATGGACATCTTCCCGCCGGCTTTCACGATCATGACGTGGCGGAGGTGCCCCGAAGCGAAGGGGATTGAAACCCACCTGCTCTTCAGGGGGTAATCGCAAAATTTGCGATGTGGCGGAGGTGCCCCGAAGCGAAGGGGATTGAAACTTCTGACAACTCTTTCTCTCCTTGGTTTTCCTTTTCGTGGCGGAGGTGCCCCGAAGCGAAGGGGATTGAAACGTCCGGCGTTGAGGGGGACGCCTCAAAACTCGTTGATCGTGGCGGAGGTGCCCCGAAGCGAAGGGGATTGAAACCCTACATGGCTCATTTCATCTCTGACTGGCAGTCAAAGGTGGCGGAGGTGCCCCGAAGCGAAGGGGATTGAAACGCAGCAAATCCGCCGCCAGTAGTTGTGTCCTGAACCTGGTGGCGGAGGTGCCCCGAAGCGAAGGGGATTGAAACACCACGTACTCAGGGAGTCCTAGGTCACTTTCCTTCAGTGGCGGAGGTGCCCCGAAGCGAAGGGGATTGAAACCCAACAACAGATACATTTTCCCTACTCTCCATTTGTGTGGCGGAGGTGCCCCGAAGCGAAGGGGATTGAAACTGACGGCGCGGAGGGCATCGTCCGAGATGGATTCGCGTGGCGGAGGTGCCCCGAAGCGAAGGGGATTGAAACTGCGCCTCTCTTGATGCTCAAGGGTTTCGATTTCATTCGTGGCGGAGGTGCCCCGAAGCGAAGGGGATTGAAACGGCCAGATCCTTCATTTCTAGTCCTCCCCTTGTGGTTAGTGGCGGAGGTGCCCCGAAGCGAAGGGGATTGAAACGGTAACCTGCGCGTCGAGCTCGGACGGATCCAAGCCCCGTGGCGGAGGTGCCCCGAAGCGAAGGGGATTGAAACGCGCGAAATATCGGGATTCTCTCCTCCACGGACACGGAGTGGCGGAGGTGCCCCGAAGCGAAGGGGATTGAAACGGTACCGCCCGAGATGCCTCACTGGACCAGCTTCGCGTGGCGGAGGGGCCCCGAAGCGAAGGGGATTGAAACAGCTGGTAGCGTTTGGCTGTCGCCGCAAGCCGGCAACTGTGGCGGAGGTGCCCCGAAGCGAAGGGGATTGAAACACCAACGCTCTGGGCATACCGAACGGTCGCCAGAAATTGTGGCGGAGGTGCCCCGAAGCGAAGGGGATTGAAACGTCAACCTTAAGCCTACGAAGCTCGTCCTCGCCGGCAAGTGGCGGAGGTGCCCCGAAGCGAAGGGGATTGAAACAAGGAGATGGCCGCCCGTTGTGGTGGCCACGGCCCCGGTGGCGGAGGTGCCCCGAAGCGAAGGGGATTGAAACCGCGGTTTTTGGGCCGGCATCGATCGCCACGGCCCAGAGGGTGGCGGAGGTGCCCCGAAGCGAAGGGGATTGAAACTGCATCTCATCCCCTTCCTTAGAGTGGCAGTCTATGAGTGGCGGAGGTGCCCCGAAGCGAAGGGGATTGAAACGCCATCTGTTCCAACTCCTCCCACGTGTAACGGCCGTGGCGGAGGTGCCCCGAAGCGAAGGGGATTGAAACTTGCGAGGTCTTGCAGTGATGCGCGCAGTCCATCGCAAGTGGCGGAGGTGCCCCGAAGCGAAGGGGATTGAAACTTATCATAATGCGTTTGGAACATAATCGTCGTGCTTGAGTGGCGGAGGTGCCCCGAAGCGAAGGGGATTGAAACTCAGTGTGTTTACCCGGTTACGCGGGTATCCGATATCGTGGCGGAGGTGCCCCGAAGCGAAGGGGATTGAAACATGCCACATTGGGCGGCTTCGTCATGAGCTCTTTTTTGTGGCGGAGGTGCCCCGAAGCGAAGGGGATTGAAACTCGTCTGTTTGTCTAAGGTCTTCTGTGTAGTCACAGCGTGGCGGAGGTGCCCCGAAGCGAAGGGGATTGAAACTCGTCTGTTTGTCTAAGGTCTTCTGTGTAGTCACAGCGTGGCGGAGGTGCCCCGAAGCGAAGGGGATTGAAACGCCGGTCTGCTGCCCGGGGAAGAAGCGCTGCCTATTGTGGCGGAGGTGCCCCGAAGCGAAGGGGATTGAAACCCTCCTAAAGCAGATCCTGGGCATGGCCTGGAACGGATCGTGGCGGAGGTGCCCCGAAGCGAAGGGGATTGAAACCGAGTGATGCGGGAGGCAATCCCACAGACAAACACCCGGTGGCGGAGGTGCCCCGAAGCGAAGGGGATTGAAACGTGCTCATCCCTGAACTTCTCCAGATCAACATGGCCGTGGCGGAGGTGCCCCGAAGCGAAGGGGATTGAAACGACAGCTGGCGGCGCTGGGCTGCCTAGACCTAGGATGAAGGTGGCGGAGGTGCCCCGAAGCGAAGGGGATTGAAACGCATGGCGTCGAGTGCTGGGAGCCGCCGGATTTTAAGTGGCGGAGGTGCCCCGAAGCGAAGGGGATTGAAACGGAGGAGTTTCCTTGAGGTTGGCAATAATCCTAAAGTTGGTGGCGGAGGTGCCCCGAAGCGAAGGGGATTGAAACGAACCCAAGGGAATCTAGGTGTTCTCTCATTGTCTGTGGCGGAGGTGCCCCGAAGCGAAGGGGATTGAAACTTGGCGATCAGGATCGCGAGCTGCGATCCCGAAAGGATGTGGCGGAGGTGCCCCGAAGCGAAGGGGATTGAAACTTTCTCTTTCTAGCCTGCCTGCTGCTGGCAGTGGCTATGTGGCGGAGGTGCCCCGAAGCGAAGGGGATTGAAACAGACCATCCGCACTCGTCAGCGCCCATCTTTGCTGGAGGTGGCGGAGGTGCCCCGAAGCGAAGGGGATTGAAACTACTATCTATTAAGTTGTAAAGGAGCGGTCATTTCGTCGTGGCGGAGGTGCCCCGAAGCGAAGGGGATTGAAACGCCATGCGCTCAGCAACGAATCCGGATTGATTTGAGTGTGGCGGAGGTGCCCCGAAGCGAAGGGGATTGAAACCTTGCAAGGAGTGAACGATTCATCTCCCGCTCATCGGCGTGGCGGAGGTGCCCCGAAGCGAAGGGGATTGAAACTGTTGCCCCGTCCAATGAAGGACCGAGCGGAGTTTAGAGTGGCGGAGGTGCCCCGAAGCGAAGGGGATTGAAACTTCGTCTTCGAACGCCCGTGGTTGGTCATACGCGTGTGGCGGAGGTGCCCCGAAGCGAAGGGGATTGAAACAAGCCGTGTTGCCCGGCTTTACGGTCTCTTGCCCCTTAGTGGCGGAGGTGCCCCGAAGCGAAGGGGATTGAAACGTTGCTGTGGTCGGCTGGGTGTGCCGTCCGATTTGAGGTGGCGGAGGTGCCCCGAAGCGAAGGGGATTGAAACAACAGAGGATCAAGGCCGACTTCATCGACCTCTCCGGTGGCGGAGGTGCCCCGAAGCGAAGGGGATTGAAACACGGTGGCTGGAACTTGGCGGGCACATACGCACTCGGTGGCGGAGGTGCCCCGAAGCGAAGGGGATTGAAACTTCCACCATGGCCATCGTCCGGGGCAGGTGCACGAGGGTGGCGGAGGTGCCCCGAAGCGAAGGGGATTGAAACATCGAGTTCGCCGCCACCAACTTGCGCGCTAATGAGCGTGGCGGAGGTGCCCCGAAGCGAAGGGGATTGAAACCACACCTCATCGTAGGTGCAGGCTAAGGCCAGAAACGGCGTGGCGGAGGTGCCCCGAAGCGAAGGGGATTGAAACCTTTTGCCGCGTTTTCGAGTCCTGTCAGGACGTTAAATGTGGCGGAGGTGCCCCGAAGCGAAGGGGATTGAAACCATCCAAGAAGAACGCCTCCGGAAGTTAGGAGGTTAAGTGGCGGAGGTGCCCCGAAGCGAAGGGGATTGAAACGGCCTTTGCCGGAAACCACCACCTTGTCCTGAGCCAGTGGCGGAGGTGCCCCGAAGCGAAGGGGATTGAAACTGTCCATTACAAACTTGCGGACTATTTCCACTGGCTGTGGCGGAGGTGCCCCGAAGCGAAGGGGATTGAAACGAAACGAGGTTGGTGACCACCCCGCCCTCTTTCAGAGTGGCGGAGGTGCCCCGAAGCGAAGGGGATTGAAACACAGGTGTAGGGGCACCCTTCCGTGCACATGATGGACGTGGCGGAGGTGCCCCGAAGCGAAGGGGATTGAAACGCCATAATCACCATCTCTTGGTCCTGAATGGCTAAGGTGGCGGAGGTGCCCCGAAGCGAAGGGGATTGAAACCGGTCAAAGTGTTGTGACGACGCTGGTCAACTGACGGTGGCGGAGGTGCCCCGAAGCGAAGGGGATTGAAACCTTTTCGTGGGTTCCATGATCCTCCTTGCAGATCTGCGTGGCGGAGGTGCCCCGAAGCGAAGGGGATTGAAACGCGCGAAGCTCGCCAACACCCCAACCAAGGTCTATAACGTGGCGGAGGTGCCCCGAAGCGAAGGGGATTGAAACACTACTATCTATCTACGCTAGGGCTTAGCTTTTTCAGCGTGGCGGAGGTGCCCCGAAGCGAAGGGGATTGAAACTGGTCCGTAGGCTACCCAAATGTCCACGGCGCGCAGCTGTGGCGGAGGTGCCCCGAAGCGAAGGGGATTGAAACGACCGTCCCTTCCTCTGTGAACTGTCCGACTTCGATAGTGGCGGAGGTGCCCCGAAGCGAAGGGGATTGAAACGGTCAGGCCGGCCCCGGGGGAAAACGTTCGTAATATGTGGCGGAGGTGCCCCGAAGCGAAGGGGATTGAAACCGGTGGGCAAGCGTCTCCTCATCGTAGTTTGGCAAGTTGTGGCGGAGGTGCCCCGAAGCGAAGGGGATTGAAACTTGTTGTAAGCGTCTCCCACCGTCAACATCAAGAGGGTGGCGGAGGTGCCCCGAAGCGAAGGGGATTGAAACAGCCGCTTCATGGATTCAGCTAACTCCTTGCAAACGTCCAGAGTGGCGGAGGTGCCCCGAAGCGAAGGGGATTGAAACCTTTTTGCACCATTGCCACACCATATAGCCGGAATATGTGGCGGAGGTGCCCCGAAGCGAAGGGGATTGAAACTCGGCGGAGGGGTCGGACTTGCATCCTTCCCCAAAAGTGGCGGAGGTGCTGGGGATTCCGCGCCAAGACGAACGCGATTCCGGGGTGAACGCGAAAATCGTTCCGGGATGAAGGCGAACGGGATTCCGGGGTGATCGCGAACGAGGATTCCGGCGGGAAGGCGAACGGTTTTCGCTCAGAACCCGGAATCGTTTTCGCGATGGCCCGGAATGATTTCCACAAGCAGAGTGACGCTGGACATCACAATGGCAAGACCTCCCTCTGAAAGTGAGGGAGATTGCCAGCCAGGAGACTGTCCATGCGGAAACTCAAGGAGGTGCTTCGCCTCCGTCATGAACTGAAGTTGGGCTACCAGCAGATCGGGCGCAGTTGTGCGATCGCGACGAGTTCGGTGCACAAGTATCTGAAGCGTGCCGAGGCGGCCAAGATCACGTGGCCGTTGCCCGAGGGCTGGGACGAAACCAAGCTGGAAGCGGTGCTGTTTCCCGAAGACGCCAGCAGGAAACCGCCTCGCGCAGAACGCCCGTCGCCGGACTTCACACACATCCACCAAGAGCTACGTTCTAACAAGCACGTGACGCTGCAGTTGTTGTGGGAAGAATATCGCGCCGTGAATCCGGAGGGCTATCGTTATTCGCGATTCTGTTATTTGTACCAGCGCTGGCGCGCGAAGCTTGATGTGGTGCTGCGGCAGGAGCACAAGCCGGGGGAGAAGATGTTTGTAGATTGGGCGGGCGCGACCATTCCGGTGCACGATCCGCGGACGGGTGAAGCCTGGCAGGCTCCGCTGTTTGTGGCCGCACTGGGAGCAAGCTCCTACACTTGGGCTGAGGCCACGCGCGACATGCAGATGGAATGCTGGCTGAAAGCGCACGTCCACGCCTTCGAACATTTTCATGGAATCCCGTCGCTGGCGGTGCCTGATAACACCAAGACCGGGGTAACCAAGGCGCACCGCTACGATCCCGATCTGAATCCGACCTATTACAACTTCGCCGGGCACTGCGGGTTCGGCATTGTTCCGGCGCGGCCGCGCAAGCCGCGCGACAAAGCCAAAGTAGAAAATGCGGTGCAAGTGGCCCAGAGATGGATCGTGGCGGCGCTGCGGCATCGCAAGTTCTTTTCCCTAGAGGACCTGAACGCGGCGATTGGTGAGCTACTTCACAACCTCAACCACCGGCCGTTTCGCAAAAAAGACGGAACGCGAGCCAGCGTGTGGGAGGCCGTGGACAGACCCGCCCTGAAGCCACTACCTTCGGAACCGTTCGACTTGAGTCAGTGGTCGCGGGCGCGCGTCAACATCGATTACCACGTCGCCTTCGATGCGAACTTTTATAGTGTGCCGTACAACCTCGTGCACGAACTGGTGGAGATCCGCTCGACGCCAACCATCGTTGAGATCCTGCACAAAGGCGCGCGCGTGGCCTCGCACCTGCGTCATCGCGGACGCGGACAGGCCGTCACCAACGACGAGCACCGCCCCAAGAGTCACCGCGCGCATCTGGAATGGACTCCTTCGCGCATGATCCATTGGGCGGAAACCATCGGGCCGAACACAGCGCGTTTATTTGAGCGGATCATGAGCGACAAGCCGCATCCGGAAATGGGTTATCGCGGTTGCCTGGGCATCATCCGGTTGGCGGAGAAGTATTCAGCACGGCGCGTGGAGGCAGCGTGCGAGCGAGCGTTGCTCAGCAACGCCTGCCGCTACAAAAGCGTCGAATCGATCCTGAAAAACTCGATCGATCAAGTGCCGCTATCTCCTTCGCCGCAGTCCTCCACTCCGCCGCACGATAATCTGCGCGGCCCGGAGTACTTCGAATAGGAGCAACCCCATGCTACAGGAACCAATGATGGAAAAACTGTCGGCCATGCGCCTGTTCGGCATGCTGGATGCTTTGAAGGTCCAGGAGCAAGATCCGGCCATGCGCGAGTTGAGCTTTTTGGAACGGCTGAGTCTGTTGGTGGATCAACAGTGGACCTGGCGCGAAAATCAAGCACTCGCACGCCGGCTGCAGGCAGCGAGACTCAAAGGCGCCGCTGTCGAGGACATCGATTACCGCACCTCGCGCGGACTCGATAAAAGCGTGATTCGCGCACTGGCGCAAAAGTCCGCGTGGGTGGAGCAGCACGAAAACATCTTCGTACTCGGACCCACTGGTGTGGGCAAGAGCTTCGTCGCGTGCGCGCTGGCACAGAAAGCCTGCCGCGATGGATACTCAGCGCTGTACACGCGAGCGCCGGCGCTGTTCCGTGATCTAACAATCGCCCGAGCCGACGGTAGTCTGCGTAGTCTGCTCGCCCGGTTGGGCCGAATCGACGTGCTGGTGATCGACGATTGGGCCATGGCTCCTCTAGCCGAAACCGAACGGCGAGACTTCTGGGAGATCTGCGAGGACCGCTATCAAACGCGTTCGACGATCCTCACTTCGCAACTGCCGGTGCTGCGTTGGCACGAACAGATCGGCGATCCCACTGCTGCCGACGGCATCCTCGACCGACTGGTGCATAACGCGCATCGGATCGAAATGCGCGGCGATTCCATGCGCAAGAAGCGCAGTGCTGCGAGCTGACGCTCACAGGGCTTCTGAGTGCTGGGGCGGGGACAAGGGCTGCCGCCCCTTTCCCCGCACCCCTTTCTCCGCTTGCGGCTTTCTACCTTCGCTGCGCTCCGGACCGGTTTTCCTTGACGAACGCGAACACTTATTGCAAAATCAAACTGCCAGCGTCGCTACGCTCCGAGAATTTTCGCCTTCGGCCCGGAATGCCGTTCGCGTTCCTCCCGGAATCGATGTTCGCCTTCGGTGGAATCCCCAGGTGCCCCGAAGCGAAGGGGATTGAAACCTGTTGGGTTGGGTTCTGCAAACCCAACCTTTACCGTGGCGGAGGTGCCCCGAAGCGAAGGGGATTGAAACGGCCGGTACGGGTGGTTGGGTATTAGTCTCGCCCAAGTGGCGGAGGTGCCCCGAAGCGAAGGGGATTGAAACACGTCGCCGTGGACCTTAACGCCGACCCAAATTTTCTCAGGTGGCGGAGGTGCCCCGAAGCGAAGGGGATTGAAACATTCCTGAAGTGTCAGGCTTGGAAATAGGAATCAACCCGTGGCGGAGGTGCCCCGAAGCGAAGGGGATTGAAACACGGCTACCTCCCCGTCCACTGCGGGGAGAGGTTTTGGGTGGCGGAGGTGCCCCGAAGCGAAGGGGATTGAAACAGACCGGCAACGCCGGCAGGGAGTGAGCAATCACTCCCGTGGCGGAGGTGCCCCGAAGCGAAGGGGATTGAAACTGCAACAAAACAACGCGGTCGACGAGACAACCGAGAGTGGCGGAGGTGCCCCGAAGCGAAGGGGATTGAAACCAAGCGCCGTCAGCCCGGCATCCTCGGCCAGCGCACCGGTGGCGGAGGTGCCCCGAAGCGAAGGGGATTAAAACGCGGTAAGACGACCGCGGGTACCAGTTTCTGTTGTGTGACGGAGGTGCCCCGAAGCGAAAAGGGATTGAAACTACTGCTGCCTCTGCGTCCGGCGAACGCTTGGTCCGTGTCGATCTCAGCGTGGGCATTGCAAACTGGGCACATCATGCTCCATCGACCATCAGAACCCCACGTGGAATGGTGGTTGACGTCATGCACTTGCAGTGTTGATGATAGCTGTTCTCGAGGGAGCAGTGGTTGACCACGATTCGTAGTTCGGTGCAACCGCCTCGGCGCCGCTACGAGCACAGGTGTTCTTGCTTTCGCGTGTTGGGCTCGGTTCATTCTGAGGAGCAGAGCAGGTTACCTACGTCAACGGAACAAACAACACCGCCTATAAGTAAGACTTTCGGCCAATCCTCGTTACTGGGATATGGCGACTCTCTCCACGATTCCATCGGTGCCGACGGGGCGGACGCCGGTACGTTTGGCTTCCCACCTTTTCGCGGGGGCGATTGCCCTACTGTTCCTGCTAATCATGGTCGCGTTGCGGACGCGGCCGGATGCGGTCCACGGGGGCGCATATCTACGCGCATTCGTGGCGCGGAGCGCCGACTTTGCGTTCTTCGGGGCTGCGCTTAGCGCTTTTGCCGCGCTGACATTCAAGTGCCGCGTAACGAAGGCTGCAACGATTGGAGCACTAGCCGCGGTGTTCGTTCAGATCCTGCTGACCTTATGGCTCGCCTGGCAATACGACGGGCTGTTAATCCAGAGAGCGAGCGATGTCCGGCAACAGCTTGGCGTCATTACGGTCGACAGACCAGACGGGCCGATCTCCGTAAAGGCGCTAGCAGGCGCCAATTATTCGCTGAACGATCCAGTCGGGGAGATCACCAAGACCGAGGAGTCGCTTCTACTGGCCGCCGAGGATGAACGTTTCCTTGACCGCATCACGAACGTTGACCCGATCGCGCTAATACGCGCCGCCTTCGCCTCTTTCGAACACTATGCTCTGCACCGGAAACAACGGCAGGGCGCTAGCGGCGTTTCGGAGCAGGTGAGCGGCTTTCTTGTGGGCATACGCCCGGGGCTGAGCGCGGGAATGTGGCGCGAAAAAGTCGTCAAGATGTTAGTCGCATTTCGAGTTGACGACCGCTTCTCGCGGGAACAGATCGAGCGGCTTTATCTTTCCATGTGTCCGTTCGGAACCGCAGGTGGGCATGAGGTGATCGGGATTGCGAGCGCCGCAGGCGTATTCTACGGCGTCGACCATACGCAGCTCACAATTGCGCAGGCGGCGGAACTCATGGCGCGTCTCAAGGCTCCGAGCGTGTTGTTCCCTTACAAACGCGATGGGGAGGATGAGCCCAGGTTTGAACAGCGACTGAATCGACTTCGCGAGCGCATGGAGGCCGTTCTGAACGTTGCCGAGCACAGAGGGTGGATCACAGGCGCCCAGCGACGCGAGGCGGCCGATCAGTTTCTCAGTGCACTCGCAACTCCTTCGCAAGCGGCTGCGAGGGCACATGTTGAGCATGCTACGTCATTGTTCGAGGCAGTTCGCAAAGTTGTGCCCGAGGCTCATGCCCGTCATCTCGAAGTTGCAGTGCATGAGGACGCGGCGCTCGAAGCTGTACTCATGAAGGCAGTACGAGACGGTATTGCGGAGTTCACACCACGGCTGCCGGTTCGGCAACATCACGACGACCACGTTGATGTCGACGCCGTACTAATCGACGGATCGGGCGCGATTCTGGCTCAGACCGGACTGGTAAACGAACCCGATGACATGGCCTCGCAAATCAAGCCGGAGCACTATGCACTCGCCTTGCAGGAAGGTATCTTGACCTCAATGCATGAGCGCATTCCGGGCCGGCACGATCTCGCGGAGGACGGTCTGGCGCATAGCATTAACGAGGACGCATACGCAGTGGCGCGGGCTATTGGGCTGCCGAAGGTGGTGGAACACCTGCGCACACAGGGATACCACGTGGTTGGGCCGTATCTTCCAGTGGTGATCGGCGCCGGAGTGACGGGGTCGCCCATGCTAGTCGCCGGAAATTTCCTGAAGTTCTCGTACGATCGGCCAGGGTACCGGGTGGAGGCCTCGCCGATCGCATCCATTACTGACGCGAACACCGGGGCCGTGTTGTATGAACCGGCCCGTGCGCGAGTATTCCGGCCGGAGGTGGCGGAGCAAGTGCGGTCGGCGATGGAGAAGGTCAGTTCGCACGGAACGGCAGCGCGGCAACTTTCGCGCCTGACGGAGGAACATCCTATTGCGGCAAAGACCGGCACTGCAGGATTCTTCCGCCGGGGCTATTGGCAGGGCAGAGGTGGGTCGTGGTGTATCGCAATCGATTCGGCGACGGGGTATATCACCACGGTACGCGTGCGTTGGCGAAGCGGTAGACCGCTCGAGTTGGAGGGCGGCAGCAGCGCTGCATTAATTGTGCGTGAGGTTATCGCGGGATCTCGCGTTTTGGAGAAAGGAGGTAGTCGATGAGAGGCCCGTTTTTGACGATGGCGGCGATGGTGATAGCGCAGGCGCAAGTTTCACTGACCGTGGGATTAGATACCTCGCGCAGCGAGGCGACGGTGTGGGCCGAGGCGCAAAGCGAGGCCAAGCGGATCATTGAGACTCTGCCCGACGGGACGCATGCCACTATCTTCACCCTTGGTGGAAGCGTGCACCGTGTGTTTGATGGAAACATCAATTCAGCACGCCGTTCAGAGGCGCTGCGGCAGTTGGATGCAGCGCGGCCCGCGGAGATGAATACCGATCTGGCGGCTGCGATGGCCGACAGCGTCGCTAGCATGAATGGTTTGCCTGGCCGTCACATCTTTGTGCTCATTTCTGACTGCAAGAACATGCCGGAACGCAAGAGCCATTATCGTGGGCGAAGTTTCCAGCAGGTTTTAAACGAGGTGAAGCTGCCGGCCGGAACGGAGTTGTTCGTGCGCGTAACTGGAAATGAGCCGCTGTCATCATCGAAACCGGGTATTAGCATCCTGCGAACTTTGCCGGACTGGCGCGCCGTGCTGCGGTTACAGGCGCCCGTACTTCCGCCGAAATCTTCACCCGCGCCCGACTTTCATCGTTGGTTGCTCGCGGCGGCCATCGCGGTTGCCCTAATGGTCGTGTTGGTGATCGTGCTTGTTCGTCTGCGCCACGCACCTAACAATGATGGGGCGGAGTTGGAAGCTGCCGTGGAGTTTCCCATAGAAGAACGTCTCCCGTCGAGCGACACGTTAGAAGGGATGACGTACACCGTACAGCGGGCGGGCTCACTTGAGTGGGTCTCACTGGGAACAGAGGACCGGAGGGAGATAACCATCGGCGACGATCCCCTGGCCGAGATTGAGGTCGCGGGCGCGGAAGGAGTGCTGCTGCGGTTGGAGTTGGCGTTGGATGATCGAATGACGCTCGCCAATATCGGACGTGCGCCTGTGCGGGTAGGTAAGAAGACAATTGCCCCAGGGGTTCGGCAGACGCTGCCACCGGGCGGCGCGCAGATCGGAATCGGACGCGAGGTTTTCGAGGTGTATCCGGAGATGGTTATCAAAACGGTGGAGAGGTGAATCGCATGGAGAAGAGCCTGAAGTACTTGGAACGTTACGTGTTTTCGCCTTTGGTGTTCGTAGCGTTGGGTGGAATGGCGTCGGTTCTTTTATTGGTGCTGCGCGCGCGGATGATACAGGTTTTGGGGTGTTTGCCCGAATGCATGCGCTGGCTGGCGATCGATTTCGGGTCTGATGCGCCACAGGCTCCGCGAGCACAGTTCAGCCGCGAGGTCACCGCGCAGGAGTGGGACGCGGCAGAACTCGCGCCGGGGGAACTATGCCTGTTGTCTTTCGGCGGATTGGAACGGGAGATCGCGCAGAAAATGCGGTCCAAAGATCCGAGTTGGACGTGGTTGGAAGGTGTGCTGGCGGCGGATGTTTTAGACGAGTACACAGGCGCTGAAGGCTCGCAGATTCCCATGCTGGTGCGCGGCGCCCTGGCCGCGTGTGCTGACGACCCGGAATTGTCAGGCGGAATTTCTTGGGTGGACATGTTGAGCGCAGCGCTCGCCGACGTTGCACCGAATGGGAAAGCTATGCATGATCTAACGACGAAGCGGGACTTGCCAGACGGGTCGGTACTGCGCGCGAAGCCGACGATCGTGATCATTGTGGGCGGTGAAGGTGGCACCGGCAGCGGGGCGCTGCTGCCCGTATCGATCGCCGGGCGATGGCTAGCGACGAAGCGAGGAATAGAGGCGGCAATTCACGGCCTCGTGCTAGCAGGACACTATCGGCCGCAGGACGGTCAAGAAGACCGGAAATCGGCGCTGAATTATGCGTTGGATAAGGATGTGGAATATGCCATGGAGCGGTCGCGCGATGCTCTGAGTTTCCGCTTAGGTGCGGACGTTGCCGCGGAGCAAGTGGGTCCGCTGTTCGATGAAGTGCACCGACTGGAGGCCACGGGACGCCTGCAGCACGACGAGAAGGCCGTGTTGGAGTCGGCCGCGGAGATGCTCTTGTATTTCTACACCACAGCGGCGGGATGGAGTATCCGGAAGTCGCGGGCGAATAACCTTATGCGACCCGCGATGTTGCGGTTGGAAAATGAAAGGTCATGGGATTGACGAGGAGGGCTATGCCGATGCTGAAGAAGGGCGAAGCGAGCTTCATTTGGAATGCGCGCGCCGTTGCGAAGCTCGTTAAGGGCGAGCGGCTGGATCGCGCGGTCGCCATCGCGACTGTCCTTTTTTGGCTTCGAGATTGCGAGGTGGACGCAAGAAGGGCCGTTGTCGATCATGAATGGTTTCGCGACGGCCGGGAAGCAGTTACGGCGGTGGGCGACCGCTTGAACAAACCTGAGTTTGGTGATCAGGTCCGAGCAGCAATCGCGAGGGCGGATTCCGAAGGGATGCCGGGCCCCGACGAGGTACGGCGGATACTGGAGCGGCGTCTGCGGAAGCACGGAGCGGATGCAGGCACCATAGCCCATGAAGTGACTGACCGAATGCAGGCGGCTGTGGACCCGGCGAATCCTTACTCGCATGAGACCTTGTCGCGTTTGGTGGAGGAACGCACCGCAACTGTGCGCGAACGGGCGTCGGAAAGTTCTGCGGTTCTCGAGGGGCAATCGAATGCGCTGGCGGCAGAACTTAGCGGCCAATGCAATGAAGCGGAACGACGGTTGGAAGGCTATCGCAGGGCTATAACGCCCACTCAGACCACAGCTTTTGCGAACGTGCGTAGAGAAATATGGGCTGCAGCGATATGCGCGGCCACGGGTGCTGTAGGGGCGATGTTGTTCGGAGCCACAGCCAATATCCTGATCGTATGTTTTGTGACGTCAGGTGCAGCGGGATTTCTGGGAGCGCGACGTTGGCAGGCGCTACACGCCGCTGCGGAAGGTGAGGCATCAATCGAACGACCAGCTCGCATCGTGCGGAGTTTGTACCGGCCGGCATGGGAAACGCTTGCTCGGCACCTCGAATCGGTTGCAGCGGCAGATGCACGGCGCTTTGAGGTTGAGATCGCGGATGCAATTTTGGAGCAGGTGACAGCCGGGGACTCGGATGGCCGAGCCAAAGCACTATGCGGCTGCTTGGAAGCGGAGATGACTGCGCTACCCGAAGGTTGCTTCGTAGAGCCGCACCCCGGACGGGTGGAGTTATACGGCCGTGCACTGGCTGAGGTTGTGGCTTCGAAGCAGATGACGCCACCGGTAACGGCGGCAATGCGGGTAGCGTTCTTGCGGATGAGATGCGAGCCCGCGGCGGCCACGGCGGAAGCGTTGGTACAGGTAGCAGGAGACGTGCTGGGTGAGCTTGTTTTGAGCGAATTGGTAGAGATCTTGCGCGAAGCCGGATGGGGTCAGAAGCTGACGCGGTGGATAGACGATTTACGCGCCGCAGCGTCTTCGGTTGTAGGGATGCAACGCGGGTTGCGTCGAGAACGGGACCTGTCACCGGAGGTGCACTCGATTGGTTTGCCGGGAGGAGCCTCGGATCCGTGCGCGCCCTGGATGCTGCAACGTTTTCCCGGCGCTGCGATCGTGACGGGTTCGGACCCGGAAGCAATCGAGTTCCTTTATGACATATCGAATCTGAATGCGGAGCGGTTGCAGACCCATTGTGCTGGGAGGGACGCTTATGAGGCGACGAGCAAGTGGCAACGCTATTTGATGCATTTCCCGCGGCGGCGGCGAGGTCTCGTGGAGATACCAGGCGAAGATTGCAGGGCTGCCGGGGATTGAAAGTGATGTCCTAACGATCAACAGAAGATCCCGTCATGAAAGCGTGACGAAGTTTCAGACCTGGCCTTCGGCGGATCTCGGCTTGAAAATCGGTAGAACGCCGATTACAACTGCGTTCTTCCTCAGGAACCCTCCCGAGCAGACGACCAGGCGTTGATTGACGATATCGGGGCTGGCGAGGCCGTTGTTGGCCAAGCGAGTCATTAAGTCGGCCTGAGAAGCTAGCCCTGCATCTGTTCCTCGCAACCAAACGCGATGCGCGTGGCCATTCAGAACGGAGAGTGCAAGAGTCGCTATCGAGAGAGCGCGGAAAACAAAGAAGCGTCATCCCGGACGGATTCTTGCCTCCGATGTTGGCATCGAGCGTCTCGGCTGTCTGAGCTCGTAGTGAGATGAAGTTTGCTCGCCTGGCTTCGATTGGCCCCGAAACGAGAACCAGGAGAAGCTGCTGAGGCTGCGGACTCTGAAATACATCTTCCCCACAGTTGCATCCGCTCTGTAAAGCCTTTGTCAACCTGAGAACCTCGCACGTGAATGTCATCGTTCTAAGCCTTCGGCCCGTTGCTTTCCACAGCTTTGGCAATTCAAACTGTGACGAGCCTGTCGGCTGGCATTGTCGGTGGCTGAATGACGCGAGCACCCCCAATGTCGGTTGCACAAAGGGGGTCAGAAAGCACGCGACCGGCGAAGGGGAAGCCTTGTCTAATGGAGCGTAAGAGGCGCCAGGATAAGCTCGATGGGATCGATTACCGGAATATCAGCACTACGATCGGGTCGGCCGGATGGCAATTAATTCGTGAGAGGCTTCAACTGGCGCTTGCTCGGAAGGTGGATGACCTGGTGTTACCGCACAACGAGACGGAGACAGCGACGATACGGGGCTTTATTGCCGGCTTGAAGACTGCTCTCGAGATTCCCGCGATCTTGCTGAAGGAGGCTAAGGAGAATACGCGCGATGGGGACGGCACATCCGGGATTTAGAGCAGCTCAGGGCGAGATTGCGAAGCGAGAGGGGATCTCGCAGGAACGCGCGGGTGCCATTCTCGCCAGCCGTACGCGCGGCGCTTCCGCGACGGCGAAACGCGAGAACCCGCGGCTGAAGAAGGTCAAAAGTGCGACGAAGCCGTGGCACAAGCAGCTCGCCGAAAGGATGCTGTCGTGAGGCCGGGTCGATCAAGCGCGATCCGCAGCATGACGATCGAGCCGGCGCAGGGCGGATTCACCTCCACGGTTCGGCGGTTTCCGTCCAAAAGCCGGGACATGTTCACGGAGCCGGAACAACCTACCATCCATCCTTCCATCGAGCATCTGCAGGCTCACGTCGGCAAAATGTTTGGCCCAGGCAGGAAGGCACGCGCGCCGCAGTTCGCGAAGACCTCATCGATGCAGCGCGTCATCGCGGGAAACCTGTTGCGGTAATGCCTTGGGACACGAAAGATGCGACGCGCCACACCAAGAAGGCGCGCACGCCGAAACTCAAACGAATGTGGCAGCAAATCGCCAACTCCATGCTGGCGCGCGACGCTTCTGAACGAGCGGCTATTCGCGGAGCCAACTCGCAGGTGGCGAAGCGTACGTGATTTCGCCCCTCGCGTTTGGCATTGTTGTCGGCGTCCGCTGCCACTACTGCTCTCGATTCTGCAATCCGCTTGAGGTGGTGAATTTCGGTGAGTCCATGGTGCGGTGCTGGCGCTGCCAAGAAAAGCACCAAGCGGCGCTGGAGTTCATGGCTGGCTATCCGCCCAAGGCCTGTGGCGAGTGTGGCATTACGTTCGCGGAACTGGCGGCCGCTACCGCCGAACCGCACGTGTCCATGTTCGTGCATTGGAAGGACGGGTTGTACCAACTGCTCTGCTCGCGTTGCGACGCCAAGTACGTCGAGCAGCGCAAGGACCTCTACGGTCCGACGCGTTTCGGCCTGGAGCGGAAGCTGCGATAAACCGCGGCAACTAATGGGCTGGGGAAGCCTTCCCGTTGGATCTCGCCGTAGTATCCGAGGCTCTCCCCAATTCAAGCGAAAGGATGCACATCCCGTATGGCAGACCCCATTCCGGATACGAAGGTTCCGGACACACAAGAGGATTTTGAGAACCGATCTCAGGAGAACGCCCAGGAAGGCAGCGACTCGCAGGCCGCTTGGGAAGTCAACCGCAAGCGAACGTATGACCTCTACCAGTTTCAAGAAGTCGCTGAAATCATCGAGGCACGGAAGCTCCTGTCTTCGGCATTCCATCAGTCGCAGAAGGATCTGGCGGCGCTCAACAACCTAACCATTCAGGCTCTCAGTAACAACCTGACGACCATTCACAAGATCAACACCGACGCGGCCGAGGCAGCGGTCTCGACGCGGGCCCAGGTGTTGAAGCATGCCGACGTGGCCATGGACGGCCTATGGACGGATCAACTCAACCCCGTCGAACGTGGGGCGGGCAACGTGCTGAACGGCCAGGCACCTGTCAATGCTCAACTCGCCGGCACGGGGTCGCTCGACACCGTGTTCACCAACCTCTCAGCGCAGAATGGCCAACTCATCGCCGGCTACGTTACGCTTGCGCAGGCACTCTCGCAATCGAACGTCAACATCAGCCAGAGCCAGACGGCTATTACCGCGGCGCTGGCAGAGATCGTGGCGCAACTGAAAGGCGGGGCTGGTAAGGTGGCCCCCGCAGCGGCCTAGAACTCCCCATACGGGAGACCGCCGGGCGGAGCGGATTCACGATCCGCAACGTCCGGCGGTGGACCAACGGTTGTTTGGGAAGACTGGCAATTAACAAAGCGAGTGGCAGAAGAAATTCAAGAAAAAATCGATCCGGGCGCTCCGTTTCCCATGGATGACGAGCAGCCCGCTGTACCAGCAGCACCGGAGAAACCGGCACCGCAGGCGAAACCGGAGAAGACACCCGAGCAGAAGCGCATCGATGAACTGGAGGCGCAACTCCAGCAGACCAACAAGCGCGTCGAAGAGCTGACCGCTTCGGAGCGTTACTGGGCTGAACGGGCGCGCGGCGCTGCGGCTGAGCCGGCTGCGGACGACGACTCGACCTACGAAGACGACGATTTTGCGCGGGGCGATCCCGAGCGGCGTTCGACCGCAGCGGCGGAAGAAGAGACGGAGAAACCCGAGAAGTTTTTGGACGACCTGAGCGCAAGCGGTCTGAAGGCACTCAAGGCGCGCGGCGTGCTGACCCAGGCTCAATTCGATGAGCGCATGCAGCAACTGGAGCAGCGCATTGAGGCGCGGTTCCAACAACAGCAGCAGCACAATGCCATCGACGCGCAATTGGCCAAGTACCCGGACCTGCAGAACCAACAATCCGCGTTGTTCAAGGCGGCGCAGGTGCATTTCCGGCAGATGGTGGCCGACGATCCGAAAATGAAGGATTCGCCAGCGGCACTTTTGTCGGCGGTGCGCATGGCGCAGCGGGAGTTAGACCTGGAGGCAAAAGTGGCGGCAACGAGTGGCAGCGAGCAGCGCGAGTCGCGGCGCGAACGTATCCAGCGGCAGATGCCGGAGCGGCCGGCGGCGGGGCACACCGAGGACGAGCCGGGTCCGGATATGCTCTCACCGCAGGCGCGGCAAATCGTGTCGCACCTCTCGCGGTTTGGCGCCAGCGAGGACGGTTTCCGGCGCTTTGCCTCGCGCCCTGAAAGGAACGGGCGCTAATGGCGGAGCGCGGTGCGGGCGGTAAGTTCGTGAAGAAAGCACAGGCACAGGGCGTGGGCGAGTCGAGGATCTTCGTTGCACCCGAGGGCTCCTTCCCACCCGGTACGGTTGATTGGTCGACGCTCACCGTTGCCGGCAAGCCGATACCCGAGCATTTGTGGGGCCTGGTTCCCTACGCGCAGACCGACCAAGGCAGAGCCGAGAACAACGAAGGCAAGCAGGAGCGCGCGGCGGAGATCGTGCGCACTGAAGAGTCGAAGCGCATCGAGCGCTTTCGAGATTTCCAGTTCGATGGGGCCGAGCCTGGTATGGGCGATCCCATGAAGGAGCTGGTGGACCAGCACGTCCAACCTGGCCAGCATCCGCGGTTTCTCTCGCCTCGTTCCTTCCCGGTGCACGGTACGCGCGGATACGAAAAAGTTCTGGATTCCGAGGGCAACCCCGTAATGTTCGGGGATATGTATCTCGGAGTGATTCCGCAAGATGAAGCGATCAAGCGGGAGAAGCGAGACGCGGCCCTCGCACGGCAGATGATGGTCGATGCTCAAGATACAGTCCGCGAACAGACCGAGCAGATCATGAGTGAGCGCGATATGCGCTCCCTGGCTCGCAGGCGCGGCACTCTGGAGTATGTGGCCGGTATGCAGTCTGAGGATGGCGAGGAACTGCGACACGAGTTTCTGGTAGGGCAGTAGGGCAGAGCAGTAAAGAAGGAGCGACAAGGCCGGACACCCCGCGTGAGGCACACACCTCCCTAGTCTGGCTGCCGAGCGGCGCGCGCGATTCGGCGACGTCTCCCACGAAGCAGCGCAACTGAAACGACACAGGGGAGGTGTAGACGGACATGCAAACTCAAGGCCTGTGCTTGTCAGCGGATAAGCAGGGGCACAAAGGAGGCCTCTAGGCCATGTCGAACGTGAACAATCCGCACGGGCTGCGGCCTTTAATGCGGTGCCTAAACGGTGGGGCACCGCAGCTTGAGCAGTACACCAAGCCGGCGGGCTACGCGTACGCGATCTTTAAGTGGGATCCGGTGACGCTGCTGGTGACGGGCTACCTCGGGGCGGCGGCGCATGATATTACGCCCGGCACGACATACCTGCTGGGGGTGGCGTTGGAGTGGGCGCCGGCCTCGCAGCTGTCGAACCACAACATCATGGTTTCACCCGATGCCATTTTCGAGATTCAGGACGATGGCTCGAGCGATGGCACGAATAGCGGTTTCCAGGAGCCTGCCGACCGCGGACAAAACGCCAACCTGGTGCTGACCACGGCCGGCGGCGGAGTGACGCGCGATAACTCAGGGGCGCAGCTGGCCTATTCGTCGCACGCCACGACGTCGACGCTCGATCTTAAAACGTTCAAGCTCTTGAACGAACCAGACAACGCGTCGGGAGCGAATGCCCGTATCGAGGTACGCATTAATAAGCATCTGTTGTCGGCAGGGGTGGCAGGAGTTTAGCGATGGAAGTCACAGGGAACTTTTCGGATTTCTACAATACGACCATGCTGCCGGCGCTGCGGGCGGTGATTGATCGCGGCTACAGGCCCTATCCGCAGCAGTACTCACAGATCTTCAACGTGCTCACATCGAATCGCTCGATTGAGCAGTTTAGCCAGGTCTCGGGCGTTGGCCGCTTCGCGGTGATCAACGAGGGCCAGGCTGTACGCAGGGATCAGCCGGTGCAGGGCTTCAAATCAACGTTCCAGCATACGCGCTTCGGTCTGGCGGTGCCGACGACGATCGACGTTGTCGAAGACGATAAGTGGGACCTGGTCGGCAACAGCCATAGAGATCTCGGCTGGTCGTGCTCCGAGACGCAGGAGCTCGATGCCGCGAGCACCTTCAACCTCGGCTTCAATGCCGCCTATCCGGGGCCGGACGGCGTACCGTTGTTCAGCGCATCGCACCCTCTCTACAAGGTTGGAGGGCTGCAAGCCAATATCCTGGCGGTCGCGGCCGATCTCGACATGCTGTCTCTACAGCTGGCGCTTACAGCGTTCAGCCTAATGAAGCGTCCGTCAGGCGAGTTCATCCACGTACCTGCACGAAAGCTCATCATTCATCCGACCAACGCCTGGCTGGCGCACGCGCTTACCAAATCGCCTGATGATCCCTCGACTGCTGACCGCAGCATCAACCCGCTCGGTGCGGCGATTGACGGCATTCCGAAACCCTTTACCTGGCGATACCTGACGAGCACGACGGCCTGGTTTATCGTGGCTGAGCCGCAAGATACAGGCCTGGTGTGGTTCTGGCGCAAAAAGCCGTACACGAAGTCGTGGACGGACGATGATACCGAGGTCGGCGTGACGGCACTCCGCTATAAGAAGTCGCACGGCTGGAATAACTATATCGGCGTGTATGGCACGCCGGGGGTGTAAGGGTGGGGCCGGGCACTTCCCTACGTGGGCCAATCAACATCAAGATACCGGGCCAGGCTGACGTAGAAATCTTCGACGCGGCTGGCAACCTCAAGGCTGCGGTGTCGGGTGTTCCCACGCTGGTCGCATCGGGCAAAGTCGCGGCGGCGGCGCCGACGACCGGCGCAAATACGGCGGGCACTGTTCCCTGTTACGCTTTTCCGGTGGCAGGTGCGCAGACGACCGACCTTGTGGTCGTGAGTCCAACGGGGGACCCCAAACACGGCACCGGCCCGATCGATCTGTACGCGCTGGTGGGCTTTGTCTCCTCGGCGGGCAACGTCACGGTGTACGCGTACAACCCCATCAACTTCGCGACCGGAACGCCGTTACCCTCGAGCGGGCAGTTTAACTTCGCCTGGGCGGTGCTGCGGCCCTAAGGCGACAACTTCACAGCGATGGGTTACCCATTTTCCTACCCGGTGGCGACGATCGCCAGCGGCACATCACTCTCGCCCGCGGTCTACATTGGTGCGGGCGAGATCGTCTCGATCGACATGCCGGCGGGGTGGGACGCGGCCTCCCTGACGTTCCAGAAGTCGACGGACGGCGTCAACTTCGAGGACGTGCACGACGATGCCGGTAACGAGGTCACGGCGCAAGTCACGGCCTCGGTCTCGATCACGATCGGCGAGGGTACCGCGGCCGGTAAGGCGAAACGCGAGGACTTCCTGGGCGCCCCATTTCTCAAGATCCGAAGCGGCACCAGTGCGGCGCCCGTGAACCAGAGCGCCGATCGGCAGCTGAAGGTCACGGTGCAGAAGTTCTACCCGGTGAGTCCCGGATGATGCGGTGGTTGGCTGCAGCGCTCGTTCTGGCCCTGGCGCTCGGGCAGCAACCCACGGGGCCGTTCCGCCAGCCGAGCAATAACCCGGCGACCCTGCCGCCCAACGCCATCACGCGCGGGCCCGCGTTCAACCCCGGACGCGCGGCCATCATCAACCCCGCAGGCAGCATCGACGGGGCGAACGGGGTGGCCAATTACTGCGTGCATGTCGACGGCTCGACGGGTCAGTGCGTCGCGAGCTCCATCAACGATGTGCCAGGCCTGCCGCCGGCACTCAATGCGCGTCCCACGGCGGGTCCTGGTTATGCACCGAGCCGCACGGCGGTTATTGACCCGAACGGCATGTTGGAAGCGGCCGCCGGGAATCTCTCCGACTGCGTGCATGTCGACGGCTCAAGCGGGGCTTGTGGATCCGCCGGCGGTGGAGCAACCGGCAGCAGCGTGGGTGCCACAATGGCGGGGCAACTGGGCGACTTCGGCGTGGCGCTGGCGAACTCCACGACCCTGACGATCGGCGCAGGTTGCACGCTCACGACACCGTGCAATGCGCAGATAGGCAGCGCTGTTTACTCCTACAGCACGGGCGGCTCGGCCGTGATTGTGCACGGCACGGGGAATGCCTACATTTACATCGCTGCAAACGGGGTGCTGACGGTGGGCTACAACCTGGCGCCCGATGGGAGCGGCCAGACGGGGCTGACTTGTGATGCACACTGCACAGTTGTCTCCGGCATTACGACGTTTCCCACAACCGGCATTCCGCTCGCGCTGTGGCATGCGACCAACGGGACGTGGGACGCAGCGGGTGGCGACTTCCGCAGTTTCGTCTCAACCTCCAGCATCACGACCGGCCTGGGGCTGATGAGCGTCACGAGCGGCGGGCAAACCACCATCGCGATCGACACGACCGCGGCGAATCCCTGGGGCTCGATCGGCGGCAGCGCGACTACGCTGGTGAGCCACACAGAGTATGGCCTGGGCGTGTGCGGCGCCGGAAGCCCGATCCAGGGCGGGGCGTATAGCAACGACGGCTCCTGGAACGACCAATGCAATAACGTGCCGACGGTGGGCGGCTCGGGCCACGTTTTTCTGCTGAGGTCGAACAATACCGGCGACACTTTGAGCGTGCCGATCGTAATGCCGTCGGGCGTCTCGGCGATCACGGCGCACGTGAAAGGGTTCCCCGGGTCGGACTCATCGAGCACTCTCACGATGCAAGCCCTGGTGGGCTGCATCGCAAATGGCGCGGCGTTTAACTCCGGTTCGCAGACCGGCGGCGCGACGGTGTCGGTCTCTGCGACTGTCTCGAACCAGATGACCAACTTTGACCTGACGGCTCCGGTGGTGTGCGCGGCGGGCGACCTGATGATGCTGCAGATTTATCGCGGCGGCTCATACACGGGGCAGCCGTATTTCTGGATGGACTTTGCGGTCGATATCACGCGCACCCTGCCATGACTTACGGGCAACTCCGTCTCCGACTCTCCAAGCTGGCGCCAGGCCTCGACCTCGAGCTGATCGACGGCTGGATCGGCGACCGCTATACCGAGATCCTGGACACCCTGCCCTGGAAGCGGGCGGAGGCGGAGATCACGCTGCAATCGCCGGCCAGCCATCAGGAGAGCGTGGCGGCGGTGGCGCAGGGCTCTATCGTGATGTCGGGAAGCGGCACCATGTGGACCGACGACCTGGTGGGCTCGCTCGTGCGCCTCGCGAACGGGCCAGAGTTCTACATCGTGGCGCAGGTGATGAACCCCACCGAGATTATTCTCGACCGGCCCTACGAAGGGGAGAGCGCACTCAGTGGCACGTCTTATCGCGTCGATCGCAACACGTTTGCGATGCCGGCGGAGGCGCGCATCATTCGCGCGGTGCGTCCCCTGCATTCCGGTGTCCCGATCACGCTCAGCACGCCCGGCGACCTGAACCGGCGTTTTCCGCGGCGCACGGAGTACGGCATGCCGCGCTACGCCGCGCCGACCTGGGACACGCAGAGTGATCCCCCGCTGCTGCAGGTGGAGCTGTACCCGATTCCCGACTCCCCGGCGCCCACCGGCGAGACGCTGGCGTTTGCGGTCGATTACATCTACGACCCCACCCCTCCGGATCCCGCGCAGACCTCGGCGAGCGTGCTGCCGTGGGTGCGGACGTCGGCGCTGCTAGCCGGCGTGCGGGCGGAGATCGCGCGGCATCAGGGCAACCTGGCGGGCGCGCAGGACTATGAGGCGCGCTTTACCAAGCTGGTAAACCAGATGGCCATGATTAACGCGCTGCAGCGCGGACCGCAAGCGCTGCGGCGAGCTCCCGAGTTGCGGGGCCACAATCCCAGCGTGCCGGGCTATCACCACGGGCGGCACTCCAACCTCGATTACTTCGACGAGGACGGCGACCTATGACAGTGGCCGACCTCCAGACGCGAGTTCTCGAGAGGCTCGGCGAAGACCCCACCGCTCCGGTGTTCTACACCGCGGCCGAGGCGCTCGCCTGGTTGAATGGTATGCAGCGGCTCATGGTGTTGCTGACTCTGTGCCTGGAGAAAACCGCGACGCTGCCGATTACTCCGGGCTGGTCGTTCTATCGCATGCTGGCGGCGTTCCCCGATTGGATTTTGCCGCTGCGGCTGCGTGTCACGGGCGGAGCGAAGCTAAAGCCTTCGCGGTTCTCGGATCTCGCGGCGCTCGATGCCTACTGGTCGACGAGTGCCGGTCCCGCGGTGCGGTATGCGCTCGCAGGCTGCGATCTCATCGGCATTTATCAGCAGCCATCCTCCGGCTCGATCGACTACACGTATGCGCGGGCGCCGGTGTTGCTGGTGACACCAGGCGACACCCCGGAGGTGCCCCAGGAGTTTCACACGGCGCTGGCAGACGGGGCAATTTGCGTCATGAGAGCGAAAGAGGGCGGCTCGCAGTTTCAGAAGGCCCTGCCGCTGTGGGACCGCTTTCTGGACGCCTGCCAGGCGTTAGGCGGCCACGTGCGGGCGCGCAACAGGGAACAGGGTTACGACGCGCTGCCGATCGAGCTGGCGCGTATGGATCGCAGCAAAATGCTCGCTGGAGTGTTGACCAATGGCAAATAGCGGGATTCCTGTCACGCCCGGAGCGGGCGCAAACGTCGCGGTGAACCAAGTCGGCGACATCGATTACCAGGTCGTCAAGCTGGACGTCGGCGGCGATGGCGCCAGTGTCCCCGTAGTTGGCGACGGCACCCACGGCATCCCGGTGGATGTCACGCGGGTGCAGGGCAACGTTACGGTGGCTCCGCAGGCGGGCCAGACGTTCCCGGTGAGCGCGGCGAATCCCCTTCCCATCAGCGCTCCGAGCGCGATTCCGGTAAGTGCGCCGAACCCCATACCTGTGTCGGCTCCGAGTGCACTGCCGGTGACGGCGAGCGGCACGGTGGCCGCGAATCAAGGCGCACCAGGCGCGAACCCGTGGCCAGTCGAGATCACCGATGGCGCGAACGGTGTGGCGGCGATCGCGACCGTGGGCGGGCAGAAGGCGCTGAACGTGAATGTGGTCGCGACGCCGGGCGCCGGCGCGGTGCAGGACAAGTCTGCCTTCACCGAAGGCGCCACGATGCTCGATGCGATCGGCGGCGAGTACAACGACGGCGCAAGTTCACCGGCGGCGGGCCAGGTGGCGGCGGTGCGCATAACGCCGAATCGCGCGATGCACGCGAACCTGCGGCGGCAGGACGGCACGGAGATCGGCACCGCGGCCGCTCCGGTGCGCACGGATCCGGTCGGCACCACACCGCAGCCGGTCAGTGGCACGGTGAACGCGAACCTGCCGGCGGGCAGCCTGGCGGCGGCGCCAGCAAAAACGGGCGATTACGATACTGGCGCAGGCATCGACACCGTACCAATGGTGGGCATTGCGCTTGCTGCGCCTGGCGGTGCGGTTCAAGGCGGCTCGGCCGCGAACCCGCTGCGAGTGGATCCCACGGGCGCCACGTTGCAGCCGGTCAATGTCGCGCAGGTGGGCGGAGTCCTGTGGCCCAGTGTGGGCGCCGGAACGCCCAAGGTCAGCATCTCGGATGGCGGCGGTTACAGCTATGCGCCTACGAACCCGCTGCCGACTGCGCCCGGCCCTGCGGTGTGGGGCGCGGTGTGGAAGATCCACGTGGGGTATGGCGCGGGACAGTCGGCGCAGGCTATCCACACGCCAGCGGCGGGCAAGATCTCCTACGTCCAGGGGCTGGTCATCACACCTTCTGCCGCGGGCCAACTCAAGGTGTATGACGACACCAGCGCCGACGCCAATATGCTCTATTACGGCACGCTCGGATCGAGCCCGGTGGTGATCACACCAGCGGCGCCGATTCCCCTCTCCGCCGTCAACCATGTGCTGCGTTACGACTCGGGCGCGGGCGCGGCGGGCGACATCGTGGCGTGGGGGTGGGATGCCTGATCATCTTCACAGCCGGCTACTCCGGCGCGCCGAGGAGTAGCCCAATGCTCTCGCTGCTGTTTAATCCCGCGCCGGCGCAGCCGCAACCGCAGCCGGCACCGGCACCGCACAGCGGACCGCTCAACCTGGCCACGGTGCTGGCGGAGGTCTACCCGCTACTGGGTGCCTCGGGCGCGTCCGATCTGGTGTTCTGGTCTCAGGATGAGCTTTACCGCTGGCTCGATGAAGCGACCGAACGCCTGGCGCGCCGCGTGGCGTTGTTTGCCGAGTACAACACATCACTTACCGCCGGTCTGGCAAATGGCTCCTATGGGCTTCCCGCGGGGCACGTAGCGACATTGCAGTGCGACCTGGGCGGCAAGGTGCTGCGCGCGCGTACGGTGCACGAACTGGAGGCGCTCGATGCTTCCTGGCCCACGGCGGTAGGCCCTCCAGGGGCGTTTGCGCAGGACTCGCAGGGGCTCCAGTTGCTGCTGCTCTATCCAGCGCCCGACGGGGGAAGCGCCGGCCAGGCCATCGGCCTGTTGCGGCATTATGTGCCGTCGACGGTCAACCTGGGCAATGCGCTCGCGGCGGTGCCGACTGTGCTGTGGGAGTACTTCGCCTTCTACGCCATCGCGGAGGCGCGCGCAGCCGAAACGAAGGCAGCGATGCCAGAGACGGCGGCGTGGTTTCGTCGTGTTCTCGGCATGCTGGAGGACACTATGCGGCAATACTGGGGGGCGGCGGAGTAATGGCCTCGCGCAACGAGAAGCAGCGTGTGCTGTCCGGTTCATTGAACCTGCTGCCACCGTCGGACAAAGTGCCGGATGGCGACGCGGTGTTGCTCGATAACTGGAGGGTCGACCAGGTCGGGCAACTGCGCTCGCGGCGGGGCGCGATTCTCGAAGCCGGACCGGTTGGCAGCGGTAAGTTTCACACCCTCGCTCGAGCTGGTAACAATCGGTATTCGGGTATCGGCACGGAATTGCGCTGGGGTGCGGGCGCCGATACTGTGGTGGCTTCGGGCTTCGATGGCAACCCGCTCGGCATTGCGTTCGCCGAAGGTGCGGCATGGGTCATGAATCGCGCGAAGCAGTTGCGCGTCGATATGGCCACGGCGCGGAAGTGGGGCATCGATGCGCCGGCAACGGCGCCGGTGGCCTCGGCGGGCGCGCAGAATTTCATCAGCATCGAGGGATGGAACGGCTCGGGCGAGGTGCCGGATGGCATGCAAATTTGGCAGCAGGACTCGAGTGGAGCGGCGCATGTCAACGCCTGGCAGGTGCTGCGGACCGTCAAAGCGGGCACCGTCGCGGCAACGCTCGGCTCGCCGGTACTGATCGGGACGGGCACCAATTGGGACCAGAGCATGGTGGGTCTCAACATCACGATTACGGGGCCTTTGCCGAACGGCAATCAGTTCGAATTGTGGGCGGGCGTTCTGTCGGTCGATAGTCCCACGCAGCTAACCATGAGCGGTGACTTTCCCTATGCGAGCGCGGACGGGTTGTCGTATGAAATCGAGCAGCGCGTGGCGATGGGCGAGTTCGATGCCTTGAATTTCCAGGAGGGCGCCGCAAGCCTCAAAATGAACGCGACAACACCGGGCTTGTGGGGCGTGACCGACAACCTACAGGTGACGCGCAACGCCGCGGCGGATACGCGCAACGGCGACGTAGCCGCGGATGACGATCAGTTTCGCGTGTGGCTGCGGGTCGACAACCCGGCAGCGGTCGACTGGATCCGGATCACACTGTGGTCGGGCGGCGACGCCTACTTGGACGGGCAGCAGAGGAACGTGCCGTACTTGCCGGCGGACATCGCGCGCGCCTACTGCACGATTCCTGGATCTGCGCTGGGCGCGCTCGCGAATAGCTGGACGCTGCTCGAATTGCTGCGCTGCTTCAACTGGGATTACTGGAACCAGCAGGGCAACAACATCCCGATGGTCCCGTACTTCAAGAACATCCCGCCGGATGACGCCATGAACTTCATGGTTGCGGATCCGCAGGCCCTGGCGGACCTGCTGGCGCAAGAGGACGCACGGCGAGCAATGCCGCACTTCACCGAGATTTACGGCGGCCGCGTCGAGACCAATATCGTACAGGTCACGCAGGGGCCCGACATGGGCAAGTATGCCATCGCGGGCGGCGTGCCGCTGCCTGGCATTGACTGGTCGGCAGTATCGGGCATCCAGGTGGAGATTCATGCCAACACGGCTTGTACGATCAACCTGGATTTCGCGTGCTTCGTGGGAAATGTGGGTGGCTCACTGACGGGCTCGGGCGAATACTATGTTTCGTTTGCAAACGCGGACGGCGAGGACAGCAACCCCTCGCCGGTCTCGAACACCGTGGCGGTCCAGACTCAGAGCGTAGCGTTAACACAGATTCCCATCTCGCCCGATCCACAAGTGACGGAGCGCTGGATTTACCGCGTGGGCTTCGGCTCGACGCAGGCCCTGCTGGTGGGCAAAATTAGCGACAACGTCACGACTCAGTTTTTCGACACCACGGCGACCACGGACGCGCAGAACGAGGGCGTGGTGATGCCGCTCAACCGCACGCCTCCTCCACCGGCCCGCGGCGTGATGGGTCCGTTCCTCGGCAAGCTTATCGCGTTTCGCTCCGACGATCACCCGGCGCGCTATTTCTGGACGCCATCGGGGCAGCCATGGTTCTTTCCGGGCGCCGATGATTCCGACATCGGGCAGTGGGAAGATGCAGGCTCAGATGATGACGAGCTGTTGGCCATGACGAATCACACCCAGATGCTGCTGCTGTACAAACAGCGTTCGCTGTGGCGGCTCCCCGGGGATCCGAACAACGTGGATCCGGAGTTGGCCGATGCCACGGTGGGCCTGGTGGGCGAGCAGGCGGTCGTGAATGCGGGCATGCTCGACTACTTCGTCGGTCCCGAGGGTGTGTACCTGCGCACTTACGACTACAAACAGAAGATATCGCCCGAACTCGACCCGATTTTTAAAGGCGATTGGGTGCAGTTGGCAGACGGAGAGTTCATGCCGCCGATGTCCTCGGATAAGTCGGGTATGGTGCTCGAACTGGTGAACGATCGTCTGTATCTGAGCTACACCGAGCAGGGGCAAGTGGTCAACAACGTGACGCTGATTTGCCAAATACCGGGCGCCGTGGCGTTCGGCGCGCTGCCGACCTATCGCTGGTCGCGCATGCGGATGTCGGCGGGAGTGCCGGGTACCGGCGGCTTCACGGCGCTGCGCTATGAGGGCGGGCCATACTTCCTGATGGGCGGTGCGACGGCTGCGACTCCGAACGGCGGCGGGTGCATTTACCATCTGGAGATCGGCACCGATGATGCCGGCCAGTTCATTCATGTCGCTTGGCAATCGCGGTTTTCCGACCAGGGCCTGCCTGACCATTACAAGCGATACGCCGACCTGGAGGTGGACTTCACGACGGCGGTCGGCGCGGAAAGTTCCCCTTCGACGCTGCTCGTTTGCCTGGTGTACGACAACGGCACGAAGGTGCCGGTGGGGGAACTCTCGAACCTCGGCCGCACGACGGCGGTCTTCTGGCTGAACGACTACCGCGCTAAGAATGCCGCGGTGCGCATCGAGGGGGACGTTAACACCACGTGCATTATTTACGGCACCTATCTGCACTGGTACCCCGAGGAGCGCGTGGGCGAGACCTTCGATTCGGGCTTCTTCGACCTGGGCCAGGCCGAGCGCGTCAAGCAGGTTGACTATCTCGAGCTGTACGCCACGGGTAACGGCCAGACGCTTACACGGCAACTCTTCAGCGATTTACCCGGCAATACACTCCTGGTGCGCGACAACGGTATTCTGATGGCACCGAACGGCAGGGGCAACGTGCGTTCGCGCCTGGCTGCGATTGTCGAAGGGCGTAACTTCCGCTTTACTTTGGTCGGCGCTCCGTTCCAAGCGCACCGTTTCCGCGTGCGGCAGCGCGTCATTGGCGAGTACATCGACTCCACTGCCGGCGAGTTTTATCAATCGCCGGAGTTCTCGGTAGCGCCTGGTCGCGTGGGCGAACTTAAGGACCTCATGCTGGACTACGACACGACGGGAGGGCAAGGACCGGGCCAGGTGTCTCTCTGGTCGGACCTGCCGGGCAACGCGCTGGCGATCGCCCGAGCGATGCCGCTGCCGATGCAGGTGCGGGCTCCCAGGGTGTTCGCCTTCGAGGGTGCCGCCGATACGCTACCGTGTGGCCAGCTGTTTCGGGTGCAGCTTTTCCCTCCACCGGGCGGCGTGCTTCGCCTGCACGGTCGGGCGCAGTTCCGGGCCCGCGTCCTTGGCGTGTACTTCGATGGCACCCGCGGCGAGCGCTGGGAGACGCAGCCTCTCGATTTGTTCGGTGGCATTGCGATGTTCCGCGAGGTGGCGGTGGTGGCGCAGACGGCCGGCCCCATGCTGTTCGAGATGCTGGTGGAGCTTCCCGGCGGCGATCTGCGCACGGTGGCCAGCTTCAACGTCAACACTCCCGCGACCACCGCAGGGCGCGCTCCGATTTACGCGCGCGTGCCGGGCACGGTCAAAGGGCAGCTGCAAAAGTTTCGTCTGAGCGGTCCGTATGTGGCGCGTCTGTTCGAGGTGCGCGTCTTCGGGCGAGGCCTCGGCACGACGGAGACGGAGTGGACCTGGCGTGATGTGCCGCTGGAGCGCACACCGGACGAGTGGGCCAATATCCAGATGCCGGTGCGGGCCACGCCCGAGGAGTTCACCTGGGTGGACCTGCCGGCGGACGCGATCGAGTAAGCGGGCATGCCGTCGCAGCTTCCTACTCCCGGTTTCGTGGACTTGCCGCAGGGCCTGAGTGGGGATCAACTCATTCAGGCCCTCAACGACCGCTTGCGGCGCCTGGCGCAGTCGATCGGACAGCGCGGCACACAACAGCCGGGCGACATCAATATGGCGGAGTTTCGGATTGTAGCGCTCGGCGATGCAATCAATGCGCAGGATGCGCTTAACCTGCGCATGGCGGACAAACGGTACACGGCAATCGGACAGGCGACCCCAGCTCAAGTCGACGCCGGCGCGAGCACTCCTACGACTGGCACGTTGGTTTTAACCGTACCGGGTGTGCTCGCGATTGAGTCAAGTGCCACACCGCTGATCAGCTTTCCCACGTTGAGGAGTTTTAGGAATGCTTCAGTGCTGGTGAAACAGGCGCCATTAGGTGCTCCGATTGCTTTGCGGGTATCCGCGGGTGGATGGGAGCTCGGTAGAATTGCGGTTGCCGATGGCTCTGCTGCCGAGGCAGCCAGAGTGACTTGGGACGTGCCGCAGGGGGCGGTAGTGACAGTAGACCTTGTGAGCGTCGGCTTGGTGTTCCCGGGCGCCGATTTGACGTTGCAGCTTTGGTCTTGAATCGCGATCTTAACGACGCTTATCGGCAATCTTCCCTCCTGAACACGGACCCGAGCGCGGTGGGCGGCGGGTGACGGGTGACGGCAACCTGCGGTTATCGCTCGGTGATCGAGAATCTGCGGATCCTCTGTACGTGCCGACATAACTGGCCAATCGTGATGCCCGCGCGAGCGTAAATTGCTTGGAATCGTTAAGGATGCGCGCACAGATTGGACTATTCATGTCGAACTTACGGCCAAACTGTTTGATTATGAGGCGCTTGCGCTGAGTTTGGGTCTAAGCAAATTTGGACGGATTAATTTTAACGATGCGCCCGGAGCTGAACCGGGTCCAATCCGCGTATAGGCGCGCTTTCCGTTGAGAATGGACGACGCGACGTTGCACAAAAGGGTACTCATGAGACTCACAAGGCAAGACGTCAACGTCAAATGAAAAACCGTTACCGACCGAGGATCTCCGCGATGACATGAGCCAGTTTTAGCCCCTGAAGGCGAGGCTTGAGACGCGGCTGAGGCATCGTGTGTTTTGCGCCTGAAAGAAACCGCAACGCTCGTGACGGGAAAGGTGGTCAGAAACTCCCTCGTGGTATCGATGTGGCAGTGAAATCAATTGTTGAAAAGGCCACGCTCCCAGAACTAGGTCTTGCCAAGTTCAAGACTCCTCGATAATCGCGGAGCGTGATAAGCTTACAAAAACCAGTTTGGAAAGGATTTCAGAAATGCGGCCGCTAGCTCTCTTGATTTTGCTGATCACTACCTGTCTTCAGGCGCTTGCCGTTTCGCCCAATAATACGACGGTCGCATACTGGCGACTTACCAGCAACCTTCTTGATTCGTCCGGCAACGGTTTGAACGGCGTGCCGATCGGTCGTGGCGTTTTTCAGAGTAGCGGGCTGAGCTGCAATGGCGTTGACGACCGCGTTTTCATTGCAGACAATCCGTTATTCGCACTTACTCAAAGCATCACGCTGGAAGCCACGATCCAAATCCAGGGCCTGCCGGGTGGGCAGTTTGCACACCAGATCGTTTTTAGGGGAGACGACAGAGGAGGACTTGATCCTTATTACCTGGCGGTAACGAATGATGGGCGACTTCTATTCCACATCTCGAAGCAGCAGAACCAGATCTCAGAAGTCATGTCTCCAAGTCCTCTTCCCCAGGGGCAAACCATACATGTTGCCGGCACGCTGGACGCTACGACCGGCCTGCAGCAAGTCTACGTCAATGGTCAGCAGGTTGCCTATTTGTACACAGGTATTCGTCCCTTTGGCACATTGGACTCAACGAGCAATCCTGGTCTTGGGATTTGTAACGTCCAAAGTGCGAACTATCAAGAATACTTCCAAGGGATCGTTCAAGACGTACGAATCTCCAACGCCGCCTTGCCGCCAACCCAATTCCTTCCCCAGTCGGGAGAATTGTCATTCGCCCAGATGACTCCATGCCGTCTTGTAGATACTCGCGGCAGTGGCTTCAGTGGTGCATTTGGCCCTCCCTATATGGCGGCCAATACGACACGGACTTTCCCGCTACTTGCCAGCGGGTGTGGCGTGCCTGTTTCGGCATTGGCCTATTCGCTCAACATTACGGTCGTTCCGCACGGACCTCTGACGTATCTGTCGATTTGGCCGGCGGGCCTGCCCCAGCCAGTCGTTTCCACTCTAAACGCATTGGACGGCCGCGTAGTAGCCAACGCTGCGATCGTTCCAGCTGGAACGGATGGCGCGATTAATATATACGCTAGCAATGACACGGACGTGATTGTTGATATTGACGGGTATTTCGGAGCAGCGATTTCCAATGGACTGTCTTTGTACACGGTTACGCCTTGTCGGGTAGCGGACACCCGGGGAAACGGATTCAACGGAGCGTTAGGGCCGCCTTTCCTGCCGGGAAACTCGACACGCACCTTCTCGCCGCTTGCCAGTGGGTGTGGCGTGCCTGTTTCGGCATTAGCATATTCGCTCAACATTACGGTCGTTCCGCACGGACCTCTGACGTATCTGTCGATTTGGCCGGCGGGCCTGCCCCAACCAGTCGTTTCCACTCTAAACGCATTGGACGGTCGCATAGTAGCTAACGCGGCCATAGTTCCCGCTGGAACCAGTGGAGCATTTGATGTGTACGCCAGCAATGATACAGACGTGATTGTTGATATCAACGGCTATTTCGGTCCGCCAGGAGCGTCTGGAGGGCTCTCGTTTTACACCGTGGCGCCGTGTCGAGTCGCTGACACCAGGGCAGGTGGTAACTTCATTGGAGCATTTGGCCCCCCCTCAATAGGCGCGACGACCACTCGGGTGTTCCCACTGGGGTCGAGTTCTTGTGTTCTGCCCGCAGCTCCAGCCTACTCATTGAATGTCACCGCTGTCCCATCGGTACCTCTTGCGTATCTTTCGATCTGGCCGACAGGCGAATCACAGCCCTACGTCTCAACGTTAAACGCGCCGACAGGAGCCGTCGTGCCGAATGCTGCGATCGTTCCGAGCGGTCCAGGTGGCTCTGTCAGCATCTATGTAACTAATCTCACCGACCTTCTCATAGATGTGAACGGGTATTTCGCACAATAGGCATGCCAAGGGCCCAACCTGCGCCCCACCGCGCCGGTGCATGGCGGTCCATGCCCCCCAGAACGGTGAAGTTCGGGACCGCTACCGCAACCGCCGCAGTTCCTGGCTGGTTGGAAAAATCGGGAGGTCTCGGAATCGAAGGCTTCTAACGCGCTTCAGCGCTCTGTCCCGAGATGATTGCGGAATTCGCGCTTTGCGGTCCTGACATAGCGCCTGCCAACCCTGTCTCAAAAACTCTCTCCCAAAAACTCCTGATTACGTCACTACGGTCGGATTGCCATCCTCCTGTACTGACCTGTTCGACTTCTCCGTGAGCTTTAAAAGCGCTACTCATAGGTAGGTGGCTACCTTGGCGCGCCGCCCGCACGAATGAAAACTGGTCGTAATGCCGTTCGCATTGCTGATCTCCGGTAAAGTTCGGATCTAATAAGGCGTTGCTGAGTATTCCCCCGCAATCAGCTGGATTCTCTCAATCCGGTTCCGCCCATGTGAATCTTGAATCGTAAATACCGGACCTATTGGCCTATTAGAGTCCCTACGGCAATTGTCCGATGGGGTTCGTACTATGCCGATCCAATTGCAGAAGCTCGACCCACGTTACACCGTGTATCTGCGCGGCTTCGACGGGTTCGGCGCGGCGGCGTCCATCACGGGAGCGGACGAGAGGGGGTTCCTGGTCTCGGGCGTGTTTCGGGATGCCGCCGATTTTGCCGTCGTGGTGCTGTACGATGCCGATGATTTCTTCGGGCACCCGCGGCTCAAGTACCTTCCCGACTTCGACCTCTCGGGCCTGGTGCTGTCGTTCGACGTAAGCTACAGCACGGGTCTGCAGCCGATCGACTCAGCGAAGTACCCGACGATTGATTGGCCTTACCTTGATGTGGCGCGTCCAGACGGCTCGACGGCACGGGTGCACCTCTTCGATCACGCCACTCAGGTCGGCGGCAGCCACGCCGCGGCCTTGGCGACGTTCACCCTCACGGCCGCGCCAGCCGCGGCTTATGATCGCGTGACAATCTGGTTTGAAAACCGCGCGTTCGACTACATCGCTGGGGGCGGCGAAACGGCGGAGTACGTCGCGGCGGCTCTCGCAACCCAGATTAACGGTGTCAACTGGGGCGGCACGCAGGCGATCACGGCACGCGCCAATGGTGCGCAGCTAACCATTCTTGCGGCGAAGCCTGGCGTCGACGGCAACATGGTGACGCTGTACGCGCAATCGAAAACCGCGACGCTCCAGGTCTCGCCGAACGTACTGTCGCTCGCCGGTGGCGCGAGCAACGCGGTGTGGCGTGTGACGCTCGATTTTTCGGCGCTGGGGATCGCGAGCGTCCGCCAGATGTGGCTTACGATTGCACCAGCGCTAGCAAACGGCGCGGCATATGAGGGCAGCGAGTGGCTGGCCGGCTTTTCGAACTGGTCGGTCATGGGCGATAACCGGGCCCTGCAAGTGGCAGGCCCTGGGAGCGTGCGGGTGGAGGATTCGGACCGATGGTGCTCACTGCGGGGTTCCTGGTCGCGGCAAGCAGGGTTCTATTCGCGCGGTTTTGCATTGGCTTCCCTTACCAAGGGCGATTCGGTGACGGTCGAGTACTGGTGCCAGCGCGAGCACGATCTGTACCTGGGCACCAGTCTCTATCAGGGACGCGGCTCATTCACTGCATCGGTCGATGGCGACGATGAGACCCTCGTGGCGACCCTCCTTAACTCGGACTCCGAGGTCCCGGCCCGGCGGCTTATTCGTTCTTCGCTCTCGGCCGGGCGGCACCAAGTGGTACTGACGCACGCCGACAACAATCCCGTGGTGTTCGACTTCTTCGAGGCGGCGGTGCCGTCCGACGTGCCGGATCCCCCCGGTGCGTCGACGAATCGCGCTCCCGCGCTCGACTACGACACCGACCACGCCTATAAGCTGCCGCCGGCCCGCATCGCCTGGATGCTCCAGGCCCTCGGCTACCAGGCGGAGCTGAACCTCTACATGGGCGTGTTCTGGTGGATGCAAAAGATGCGCTCCGGGGGCACCATTCCAGCGGTCACGGTCGATTTTGCGCAGACGACCTATGCCGATGGTTCCGGCGGGGGCGACGGCGACCAGGTGTTCCTCGATATTGGCGGCGAGTTGTTCGGCAAAACGGTGTTTCCAGCAGACACCGCAGCCTCGATCGCGCAGCACTTCGCCTGCTACATCAACGAAGAGGCTGCGGGTGTGTGGGCATCCGCGGCAGGCTCGGTGCTCACCATTACCGCGCGCGCCTCCGCCTACAGCTTCAGCTTCGCAGCCTACAAGAACACCACGGCGCAAACGCTGGCCTCGAATGGCTTGCTCGCGGGCGGTGTCGCGAGCGATTGGGTGATTGATGCCAACATGGAGGGGGTACTGAATGCGGCGGCGCGTTTGTGGCTGAACGACCTGGCGCTCCAGTGTGCCGCGATGGGCGTGGGCCTGGTGGTGTCGTTCTCGATGGAGCTGGTAAACCCGCCGGCAGGCTGGGCGGCGCGGTATCCCGATGGCACTCCGGTCCTCACGGCCACCGGCTTCGGTGCGCTCAACTCAACGCAATGCGCCCCGGGCTGCCTGGCGTTTCTGCAGTACCAGCAGCGGGCCTTCGTCGGCGCGGCGAATATCGTGCGCAATGCGGGCCTGGCGGTAGTGATGCAGTGCGGCGAGTTCCTGTGGTGGTATTTCGCGGGTGCGAGCGGCATGGCCTATTATGACGGCGAGACGCAGGACGCGGCTCTGCGGTCTCTCGGCCGTCCACTGCATGTTTTCCACACGCCGAACGATGACCCCACTGTCAACGGTACAGCGGATGCGACGTTCCTGCGCGATCGGTTGCGCGATCACGTCGCAACGATCGGGAGCGTGCTCAAGGCGGGGTTTCCCTGTTCGGAGTTGGAGGTGCTCTACGCCTACGACGTGAACTACCCGAGCCCCTCGGGCGCGTTCAATGTGGGTGGACGGCTCAACGCTTACGTGAATACACCTCTTGAGTGGGGTTCGCCGGGGATACTCGACCGCATCAAGATCGAAGCGCTCGATCGCGGGGCCTCCAGCCGCGATCTCAACCTCGCGCGGCCTGCGATGGTGCTTGCCGCGCGGTGGGGTTGGCCGAAGAACCGGGTGCGCTACTTGATGCCGGTGTATAACGGCGGCTGTCCGTGGGAGCGCGAATTACTGGCAGCGGAGGCGCAGGGCCTGGCCGAGGTGGTGCTGTACGCCTTCGACCACATATGTCTGTTCGGGTGGCAGATCGGCGTTCCCGCTGTTTCCCCGACCGCGCAATGGATGTAAACAAACGGAGAAGCAGTGTGACGCCATCGCTACGTCCACGCTTGTCGTCGGATTACGGGGGACACCCTGTCCCGCCCTCGCGACTCGTATTGCGAATTTCAGCGTAGGACCAGCGACAACTGCATGGACTTTCGGAGTACCGTGAACAAAACCGGCGCACAACGACGCTGGTTTCTATCGACTGCTCACTACGGTTGAGAAAACGATCTTCCCAAGGGTCGTCGTGAGCGGCTTCTGCAAGACGTCGAAGACCTGTAAACATTGTGCTAGGAGCCCGAACGTCTACAAAGTTCGATCCTTCTGTACCGCTCAAAAGAGCTCATTGAGCAGTAGTTGGAGGATACAAACCCCCAAACCACGTCGAAATCCTAGAAGTAAGCGTCGTAGCCTGTTACATCCCAGCCACTGCCATTCTTCCGAAGATCAACCGCCCCGACTCCATGCAGGTAATACGCTGGACCTCCCCCGTATTTCGTCAGCCTGAAATAGACGGACACAACATCGTGGTCGTCTTCGCGGTACGCGAGTTGCCAGCTACTGATGCGGTGTCGATTTAGAGCATCCGCGCACCAGTCTGTCTTGACAGCGCAGTTGCCTTCTCGCAAGTTCTCAAGAAAGATGGCGGCCGTACTCTCAGGCGTCCGGTCACGCAGCGGATTCCAGATTACATGCCGTGTCGTCTTGGCTAGGAACTCGCCGCAAGCACAGTCGGATGCGCCTGGAGTGTGAACCAGCACAGGCCACCGCGACAGAACTGCAAATGCAACGTACACGGCAACACCCGCAAGCAACCGGAGCGAAAGGAGCTTCAGCCGATGTCGCAGCCTCACGCCCAGATTTTCGCAATCCGTCTGCTGTACTGCAACCGGTCGGGTGACGGAATCTTAATGAGTTGACACGTTGCGGTAAGTCTCTTCACCACGTTCGCAGTTCACTGCTGCTATGGTCAGTCGGCGTCGGGAAAATCGCTATTTCGCACGTTTCGCGGTTGGGCTCCCGACTGAAGCGTTACCGGAGACTGGCGTCTTGCTTCCGTACCATAAGGGCCTCTTTAAAACGGCCATATCTACTCCTCAAATAACCTAAAGCGGCAGAGTGTTCGGGTGACCTTGCGGTGGGTGGAGGTTCGCGGTGGCTGCACACTCATTTTCTCACTCTAACGAGCAATAGGTACGGGGACTCGAACCGAAGTTCCGTTTTGACCGATTCCAAGCGGTCGTTGGCTTCGCCTGACACATTGCTATCCGCGAATTAGGCGGTAACAGAGTTCAGCATGCCTGTTCCCGGAGCAGCACCAGCACCGGTTACTCCACGGCAATTACCCGGATGGAGGAATCCGGATGACTCTTTCCGAAATCGTGCAGTTGCTCGAGGTTGTGGCGCCGCCCCTGATTGATCTGGCTGAGAAGCTGTTCCCGCCAGGGACGGGAGCGTCGAAGAAAACCGCCGTGACCGGCGCGGCGACGCACATCTTGTCTGTGGCCGGCGTGCACGCGCCGCAGGAGTTGATCGAGCAACACGTGGAGCAGACACTCGCGCAGATGAAGGCGTCCGGGTGGCCTGAGACGAATTCGGTCGCGCCAATTACATTCGAACAGCAGCCTTCAGCGAGCATTGCAGCATCCGGCCGACCATCCACGAGTGTGAGCACCGGCGACGAGCATGACATCGCCCGCATGGAGGCAGAAGGAGGCATCTCAAATTCCTGTTGAGGTCATAGAGCCGTTTCCGCTGCACGCAGTACCTCGGGTATGGGAATGGGTCAGAGAGTTTCGCGACCGGGTGGCGGACGACTTCGCGCCGTCGACGCTCGCGGAGTTTGTCTCTCAGTGGGAAGCGCAGGACGCCGCGGGCCGCCGCACCTGGGCAGTCTTGCGCGATGGCGAATTGGGGGGCGTAATCACATCCAACCGTCTCTCGCCGATTGTGGCGGATGCCCACTGCGTCTTCAAGCGCGAGTTTTGGGGCCGCGATACGACGGCCGAGGCCCTGCGCCACGTATTCGCTGCGATCTTCGCGCAGGGGGTCGAAAAGATCACCTCACTCGCATTCCGCGACAATCACGCACTGTTTGGTTTGGTGGCGCGCCTGGGCTTCGAGCGCGAAGGCACCCTACGCCAGCACACCCGACGGCGCGGCGAGTTGGTGGACATGGTGATCGTCGGTCTGAGAAGGGAGCGTTTCAATGGCCTTTCTGACCGGCCTCTCGGCTCTGACCGGTGCGCTGAGCAATTCGCCGGCAAACCGCACGACGACCAGCACGGGAACGAGCACCCAGAGCCAGTCCGGGACGTCCAACTACAACCGCACGCTGACGCCGTACCAGTCGGCGCTGCAGTCGCCGCTCTTCGGGTACATCAGCAGCTTGATGACAAACCCACAAGCGGCGGTGGCGCCGTTCCAGCAGGCGGCACGGGATCAGGTCAACTCGAACTACAACGGTCTAGCGGATAGCCTCAGGCAGCAGTTTCTCTCGACCGGCGGCGGCAAGAGCGGCAAGTACGGCATGGCGCTCGCACAGGGCAACCTGCAACGGCTTGGGCAGTTGTCCAACGTCGATAACAGCTTCGCTCAAACCGCGGCACAGTTGCCGCTGACGGCCTCAAACCTCGCGACCAACCTGCTCGGCATGAATTTCGGGGGCACCAGCTCCACCAGTTCTACGGGCAGCGGCGGGAACAACCAAACCGTAATCGGACCGGGGTCGCCGCTGGCCGGCGCGTTCCAGGGCGCAACCTCAGCGGTCGGGAGTCAGCAGAACCTCGCGAACGCGATTATCGCGGCGATCATGGCCAGCGGCGGAGGCTTCTAACCCATGGCGACTCCCGGGATGCAGTGGGCCACCCTCATCGGCAATCTGCTCAACCAGGGCAACGAGCAGACCTTGCAGGGCCTGCGCGTGGGGCAAGGACAGCAGCAACTCGATATCGAAAAGCAGCAGCAGGAGCATCAAAACCACGCGGCCGATCTCGCCTTTCATCAGCACTTGACAGAGTTGGGCGCGCAGCCGGTCGTCAACGGGCTGGTGAAAGAGGAGCAGCCGGTCCCTGACCTGCCAGCCGGGAGTGTGCCAGGTCTGCCGTCCGGGATTACGCCGGCGAAGTTTCTGGGTTTGCCCGAGACGGTGTCCGTCATGCGCAAGGCCGACCCCTCGCGCCTGGTTAAGTTCAAGGATTCGACGGGTGATCCGGTGGCGTACGAGCTTCCCTCGGTCGGCTCGCAGGCCTGGCGGCAAATGATGCAGGCGCGTGCTCAGGCGCAGTCCGAGGCCGGCGGCATGCAGTCGGAGGCGGAGGCCCGCGGACGCACCACGGGCGCCGAGGAAGCGCAGCAGGACTTTCGCCAGAAGTATGGCATGCCGCTCTCGCCGGAACTCGAACAGCAGTACGGCGTACCAGCAGGGCAGCATTGGCTGCCGAATGAGGTGGCGATGCTGGCCTGGCGCTACAACCTGGTGCGCGGCGCCGAGGCGCGAGCGCAGGGCACGATCACGCGCGAAGACATGCGCGAGAAGGCTGCCAAAGACCTGCAGTCCATGAAGGACGAATTTACGGGGCAGCAGAACCGGCAAAAGTTGGACTGGCAAAACAGGTGGGCGAACCTGCGCGCATCCGTCGCCACGAGCGGGCAGAACTCGCTCAACGCGCGTCAGCAGCTAAGTCTGCTCGACCGCAACCAGCGGGAGCACGGGCAAGTCCTCGATGAGCTCTACAAGGAGCAGCAGCGGCAACTCGCGGCGCAGCCCCTGCTCGATGCGGACGGCACGCCAGACGGCATGGAGGTGGTGGATCCCTGGAGCGGTCGCAAGTTCATCATGAATGGAGCGCAGCGCATGCGCGTAAAAAACGCGCTCGACACCAGCCAGCAGCTGGCAGTATCACTCGGGCAACGCGCCTCCGACATCGAGCGGCGCTACAACTTCGGCACGACCCCGGCGCAGCCTGGCTCGACCCAGCAGGAGGGCGCGACCGGCGGTAAGGGGCCGGTGAAAACGGCGACGCAGGAGCAGGTCGCACGCTACGCCAAAAAGAAGGGCATTGACATCCAGAAGGCCATCGAGGAGTTTCGCGGCTCGAACTACCAGGTGAAGTAATGGGCGCGGACGCGGACAGCACCCTCACGCCCGACCGCTTCATGGGGCAAGAAGGCGCAGCGGCGAAAACCAAGCTTACGCCGGATCAGTTCATGGCCACGCAGGGCACGCCTGGCGCGCCGGACCCCTTCGCCCAAAAGCAATTAAGCGCAGGACCGCAGCCGGGCATTTGGGAGCGCATACGCGAATCGATCCTGGGCGGACCGCACACCGGTGAAACAGCACTCGGCCGTTCGCTCGGGATGCGCTACGAATCAGCCTCAGAGCCACACCCCGATGTCGTGCCGCTCGTTCGTCCCGAAGCGTTCATGCCAGGCACACCAACCACAGTGCCGGCCGCGGTGGCCAAGACGGCGCTGGAGTTCACCGGCGGTCTGACGACACCGGAAAACCTGCTGATGATGGCCGGATCCGGTGGCCTCGGCATGCTGGGCAAAATCTCGACGCTGCTGCCGCGCACAATTAGCGCGGGCTTCGGCATCGAGATGCTGCGGCAGGCGTACCAACAATCGCCCGAGGTTCAGAAGGCCTGGAAGGCAGGCGACGCGCCAGCGGTGGCGAGTGCGATCACGCGCATGGCGTTGAGCGGTGCCTTCGGTTCGTTGGCGTTCGCGCATGCTTTCCGCGGTACTTCCGGTCGCCCGGCGGAAACGCCGGCGCCGGAAGCGGCGCCAGGTGGACGAATTGCTCCAACTCCTCGCGAAACTCGTCCACCTGCCTCGCCTGCGGCGCGAGCGTTGGAATCGGCGCGCCTGGGCGCCAATGTGCTGACGCCTGACGATTTCATGGCGGCAGAGGAGGTGAGACCGCAGGCTGCGCCTGCTGCTGCTCCTGCGGCCGCGCCGAGCGCTCCGCAGAAACCGCTCTGGGAGTTGTCGTACGACGAAGTGACCGCGGCCGAGACAGAGGCGAAACGGCGCGACAAACAGGACCTGATCGACCTGTTTGGCGAGGACGGGGCACGTCGTTATGAAGCGCTGCAGCGGCAACTGAACAGCACCGACGACAAGAAGGCGGAAGCGGCTCAGTTCGAGATCGCGAAAATGGAAGCGCGGATCAGTCCCGAGGACCGTGTCCAAAAGCTCTACGGCATCGGCGATACCAGACCGCAGCTCGACGAGATCCGGGACTTTCGCAAGGCGCTCGGTTCGCTCGATTGGGACTCGCCCGAGGCCCTGGGAAAATCGCTGCGGTTCGCGGTCACGGGTGTAGGCGATAGAGCCGACCCTGCCGAGATGAGCCACGAGGAGCGCCTGCGCTATGCCCAACTGCGCTACGCGATCACAGAGGCCGAGCGGCATGGGTGGGATCCTGCGGCGGTTTCAGAGGCAGCGATTCGCGCAGCCTCGGCGCGCTTTGAGCCTGGTGATGCCGAATTTATGCTGCGGCGGTTTCTCGACCCGGAGGCTTGGCGTCGCATGGCGCAGCCAGCAGCGGAGATCGCGGCACCTGCCCCTGCACCCGAAGCGCCACCGCAATCTAAACCGGCCCCAGCAACGCAGCCGCAACCGCGAGCCGCGGTAACCCAGGCGCAGGTTGAAGCACTGGCCGCGGCACCTGCGACATCAGAAGCGCAGCCACAACCCGAGTCGCAGCCGCAAACGGTGGAAGTTGTGACCGACAGCTTCCTCGAAAAACAACGCGCAGCGGGCGAGATGGGATCGTGGGATGTTGATGTGGCAACCCGCGAGGGCCGCGCACTTGAGCAACTCGCCGGGCGTATACACGACTGGAAGCCGTTCACAGAGTACTCGGCAGAAGAGATTCGTCGACTGCGCGAATTGGTGGGACTGGGCGCTGCGCGACGTGCCAGGGACAAAGAAGGAAATACCTACTATGGACCAGCCGAAGGTCCGGTACCGGCGCACCTGGAGACAGACGAGCCGGCACCAGCCATGGCGTCGCAGTTGCAACCGGAAGCCGTTCCGCCTGCCCCAGCAGCACCCGAGCCCAAACCGGCCACGGCGCCCGAAGCAGCATCAGGCGGGCAGAAGCTTCCCGGCTGGTTAGGCAGCCTGCCCGATGATCGGCGAGAGGCGGTCTTTGCGCTGATGCGCCAGCGCGACGAGGAAGCGCAGCGCCTGTTGGAGCAACACCGGCAGCTTAGCCCACCGGCGGGCCAGTTGGCCGCCGGCGGGTCACACGTCGACCCCATGATGAAGGCGTACGCGATTGAAGCCACGCATCGCGCATTGTCCAGGGGCGCGACGATCGAGGAGGCGATCGCAGCCGGCAAGGCGGAGGCAGACCTCACGGCTCGGAAGTTCAACGCCACGCGTCCGGGCGAGTACCAGGTGCATCGCCCGACGGGGATGATGAACGCGGCACTGGACCATTATGGCCGGCTGCTGCGCGAAGCGGCCGGAATGGCACCGCAGGGGAAGCTCCTGGAGAGGAGGCCGCCTGCGAATGCGGTGCTGTACGGGGGCGAGTCCACCGTGCGGGTGCCAGGCGAGACGACCACCTACAAAGCGCGTTACTCGGTCCGGGAGCTCGACGACGTGCAGGCGTCGCATATGCCGCACAGCTTCGAGCCAAACCCCGATTATCAGTACTCGAACGAGCGCGACTATTCACAGACAGGCGCGGCGGCCCGTGTCGTCAAACAGTCGACGCCTGGCATCTTCGACCCAACCTACCTGACCACGGAATCGCCCACGGCGGAGCATGGCGCTCCGGTGGTTGATCGCAATGGCAACGTGCTCGGCGGCAACAGCCGCGCTATGACGATCGCGCGGGTTTACCGGCGCGACGGCGTAGATGCCGAGATGTACCGCAACGGCATCATGGAGCGGGCGGCGCAGTTCGGTATTGACCCGGCGCAGATCGAGCGCTTTCGGGAGCCCGTGCTGGTGCGTGAAGTCAATGGCGGTGTGGATGCCGTGAAAGCCATCGCGGACTTCAACAAGAAGGCGGTCGCGGAACTGACGCCCGAGGAGCGGGCGGTGGCCGATGGCAAGCGCTTGAGCGACGCTACGGTGCGGGAGATCGCGGCACGTATTGGCGATGTAGGCGAGGACGGCACGCTGGCCGACGCGCTCAAAGGCGAGGACGGTGCGGCGCTGGTGAACAACCTTGTGCGCGATGGGGTGCTGACCGAGCAGGAGAAGGGCGGCTACATCGATGAGCGCGGCTTCTTGACACCGGAGGCGAAGAGCCGCATTGCGAAGGCCCTGGTGGGCCGTCTGTTCGAGACGCCGGCGGAGTACCGCGAGACCACGCCTGCGATGCGGGCGAAGCTGGAGCGCATTGCACCGCAGGTTCTGCGGGTGGAGGGGCGCGAGGGGTGGAACATCACGCCGCAGGTGAGGGAGGCCCTGGCGCTGGTCGAAGACGCCCGGGTGCACAAAATGCCGATCGAAGAAGCGGCGCGGCAGACCGTCATTGGCGGCGGATCCGCCGAGCGGCACTACTCGCCCGATGTCATCGCGCTGGCGAAAACGCTCGAGTTGGGACCGCTCAAGGCCGCGGGGGCGTTCCGCCGTTATGCCAACGATGAAGCGCTCTCACGCGAGGGCGCGCAGGCCACCATGTACGAACCGCCGACCAGGGAGGAAGCGTTCGCCGATGCGTTCGGCGGTGCGATCGAAACTCCGGCGGCGCGTGTACCGCAGTTGGGCCAGGGAGAGGAGCGCACGGCGCCCTACGTCATGGGCGCCAGCGATTTTTTGCACGGCACGCTGACACGGCTCGAACAGATCCGGGTAGGCGCAAAGGAAGGCACGTACGCGGACGCGTATGTCACCAACCTGAGCGGCATGGAGCTGACGGCGCGCGTTGCAGGTCGCGAACCGGACACCTCGGCGGGGAGATTGGCCGGCGTGACCGTGCCAGCCGACAGCATGGGCCTTTTCATCCGGCGCCTGCAGCGCAGGTTCGTGGATGAGGGCGGCAGAAGGATAGCAGCCGGAGCTCAGGCGCTGCTCGACGCGGCGGTGCGGGCCAAAGCGCGAGGTAAGTCTTTGGCGCTGGTCGTCGATCATCAGGTCTATGATGCCCACCGCGAGACCGCGCTGGACGAGGAATTGGGGCACGCGCTACAAATCTCACTGCCGGGCGGGTCGACTCATCACCTGGGCGGCGAGATGCTCGGGTTTCTGGAGCACCCGCTCGCGCAGAAGGCGGCGAAGGCCCTGGCGCGGTACGACGACGTTACGCGGAATCAACTGGCGGTCGAGATCGGCGTGCGGCTCATGCGCACGAATGGCTACCGGGAGTTGGGACTGGAACCCGCCGAAGCGCGGTCTTTGGCGGCGCACTACGTGCAATTATTGAGGAGGGAATATGGCTCGACAGCACCGCGGGAACTCGCCAAGCAAGTCTTTGACGCGCTCCGGCCGCTCCGAGAACGTGGCAAAGCTGAACCTGGAGCGCTGCCTGCGGGCGCTGGACCAGAGGGGCGAGGAGGGCCTCCAGAAGGAACTGGACCGCCTGTATCCCGAGAGCCCGCTGCAGTCGGTGATACTGGACGACGGCAAGGGCATGAGGCTCCACGCGACAATGCTGCGGAAACCGGCACCGGTCAAACTGGTTCATTATTCGGACCTGGCGAAGCAGAGCAAATCGCGCGGGAAGCAGCCGCTGACCGCGACCGGCTCACCGGCGAAAGACTAACCGCCCAGCTCAACGCTCCGCTCTCCCGCGAGGAGCAACTGGCGAAGCTACGGCGGAAGCCAGCCCCCGGGCAGCCTGGCCTGTTTGAACCCCCCAAGGAAGAGCCCGAGCAGTTTGACCTGTTCGGGTCGCGTGTCCTGCGCTTCCCCACCGCAGAGGAGCGCGAGGCAAAAGCGAAGGAGCAGCCGGACGCGCAGACCAAAGCGGAGCTTCGGGCTGCCGGCTTCGTGCCTGGCGAGACACCGGCCACGCAGTCCGAGGTGATGACCCCGGATGAAGAAGCGCGCCAACTCCGAGCGGAGGACCCCGAGCATTACGGAGCGTGGCGTGCTGAGAAGCTGCAGCAGGCGAAGGATGGTATCGACGCCTGGCGGCGAGTAAATGGGGAGCGGCAGCAGCAGGGTTTACCGCCTCTGCAGTCTGAAGCCGAACTGCGGCGCGACATGGGCTATCAGTACGAGTCGGGCGTGATGCGACAGGCCTTCCGCGAGATGTCCGGGCTACACCTGGCGGAGCGCGGCGGCATTTCGCCCGACCTGGCCACGCTGGGTGTCGGCAAGTTCGTCAAGGAGGATGTTATTCCGGCCGTCAAGCGCGTTGCCTCCGACCTGGTGGAAGCGCGCGATGACATCCGGCGTGTGGTGGCTCCGCAGCTGCGCGGGTCTTCCGCTGAATTGACCGGCTTGAGCCTACGGCAGCGCATGGCGCAGTTCACCAGGCGCTTTGACCAGGCGGAGGCGCGGCTGCGCGATGCCGCGAAGTTCTTCAACCGTCGCGAGCCGGAGCAAAACTACCAATTCATCGACCAGGTGGAGCACGGGCACGCGACGGGCGACGAAAACCTGGACAAGATTGCCGGCATGTTCCGCGGTATTCTCGACCAACGGCGGCGCGAGGTGCATGCCCTCGGCGAGGGGGCACTCGAGCGGTACTACCGCGATTACTTCCCGCACATCTTTGAGCGTCCTGAGCAGGCAGCCAAGTTTGTCGAGAGCTTTTTCGGCAACAAGCGCAACCTGGAGGGGCCGAAGTCGTTCTTGAAGCACCGCGAGTTCCCGACGTTCCGCGAGGCACTCGACGCCGGCATGAAGCCGGTCAGCGACAACCCGGTGCAGTTGGTGCTGCTGAAGGCGCGCGAGATGGACCGCTATTTACTCGCGCACCATGTGCTGCGCGACCTGGCGGCGACCGGGGTAGCGAAGCGCATCATGGGCAGTAAGCTCCCCGATGAACGGCAGCAGGAACTGCTCGGCGGCGCTCCGCTGCGTCCGGAGTGGCTGGTGGCCGATCGCAGCGAACTTCCCCCGGACTTCAAATCGATTCGGGATCCCGTGGGCGGCGGCAGGTGGTACGCAGAGGAGGGCGCGGCGGATGTGCTCAACAACTTCCTCTCGCCAGGCCTGCGCGGACGCTCGGGACTGTTTCGCACGCTGCTCGGGGTCAACAACGTCATGAACCAGGCGAACCTGGGACTATCGGCGTTTCACGCTCGCGCGGTGGCCATCTCCTCGATGGCATCGCGCATGGGTGTCGGGATGACGAAAACCATGCAGGGGCATCCTATCGCGGGCATGGCGCACATCCTCACCTCGCCGGCGGCGCCGTTCATCGACTTCGTCAGGGGCAGTAAGATGCTTCACGACTGGTTTAAGCCTGGTTCCGAAGGGGCACCGGTAGCCGCGATGACCGATGCTCTCATGCGGGGTGGCGGGCGGGCTCGTATGGATGCCTTCTATGCGAACAACGCGGCGGAACGGATGATGCAGGCCTTCCGGCGGGGCAACTTCATCGGCGGCGCGCTGCGCTCGCCGTTTGCGGCGATCGAAACACTCGCGAAGCCGCTCATGGGCGAGTTGGTGCCGCGGCTCAAAATGGGGATGTTCGCCGACCTGGCGGCGAACGAGATGGAGCGCCTGGGGCCGGGCGCACGGGTGGTCGATGTGGAGCGAGCGCTGGCGTCGGCCTGGGATCACGTCGAAAACCGCCTCGGGGAGATGACCTACGATAACCGTTTTTGGAATCGCACCTTTAAGGACATCGCGATGCTCTCGGTGCGCTCGGTCGGCTGGAATCTGGGTGATTTCCTCGAAGCCAAATCGGCCGTCGGTGCGGTGAAACGCATGGCCAGCGGAAAGATGCCCGGGGACTTGCACGGCCTTGGGTTCGTCATGGGCTACACCTTCACGGCGGCGCTCATGGGTGCCATGATGCAGTACCTGCACACCGGCAACGGGCCGCGGGAGTTGCGCGATTACTTCTTTCCCAAGCGCGAGGACGGGCACCGTGTGGTCGCGGCGCCGTACGTCAAGGATGCCTACCAGTTCGCACGTGACCCGGTGCGCACGGTCGAAAACAAGGCAGGTCCACTCATTTCAACGCTGGTCGAGATGGTTCACAACCGCGACTATTACGATCGGCCGATCCGCAATTCGGACGCTCCTCTGGTGAAGCAGCTTGAGCAGGAGGCGCAGTTCGTGGGGCGGCAGTTCCTGCCATTCACCGTGCAACCCTACACCGGAGGGCAGACCAAGAAGCCGCGGCCATTACCGGGCGGCACCACACCGGAGCACTCGTTCGAGAATTTCGTGGGGATCACACCGGCGCCCGCGGCGCTGCAACCTGGTTATCGGCCGCGGCGGCAACCTCACCAGTAGGTGGACTGGCATTTACTCGTCGCGATCGTCAGCGTGGTCGCCACCATGGTTAGCTCCGCGATGGGCGCCATAAGCGTGGTCGCGCTGCTGCTCGTTCGCAAAGAGAATGCCATCCTCGAGCTGCGCATGCGCGACTGGATTCGGGCCAATTTCGCCGCGGAACCGGACACCGGGCGCCGGCTGGATGTCCTGGACAAAGCTCTAGAGCACTGCGCGCCGCTGGGCGAAAGCGATCGGCGGTTCCAGCAGTTGGATGAAGGCATGCGGAGCCTCAGCGAGAGCGTGGCTCGTGCTTGGCATCAGAGTGCAGATAAAGGCTGTTAGCGGCGGTCGACCGTATTGGGCGTTGTGGCCATCGCACGCAGACCGTAGACGGCGAGATGATAACGGATGCTGGGACCCAGGCGGTAGTGGCGCATCAGATATGCTACGCGAACGATTCCGCGGTAGAAGCGAAAAAGGGATTTGCGGCGGGGTGCCGGCCCGTGGCTGATCAACATTTCATTCAGGAGCAACTGATCTACACAGTCTCTGCTCACATTTTCGAGGAGACAAATTTGATGTTGTATGGATTCCAGAAACTCGAGTTGTTCCCTCACTGTGGTCGCTGAAGGGTTTGCCGCACTGCCGCCGAGCATAAACAAGTCCTCACGCTGGAATTGCCACTAGTGGACGCGGGATTTCTCTAGTATGACTCTGCAGAGGGAATATTGCGAGTCGGGTTTCAACCTTAGCCGCCTTCAATTCAGTCCGATTGTGGACTACAAACATACGCCTAAACTTAGGGGTTGACCGGTCAGCTTTTATTTCGCCAGAGTGCGGCACAACGTCGCAGATTTTGAGAGATTGTTCTGAGTTATCTCGATCGCTTGCTCGACTCCGGAACGCAGGATTTCGTCGAGCATGCTGTGCCAGCGCTCTTCTGCGTTCTCTTTATTCCCCTTAGAGCGACGTGGGGACGGTCCGTCGAGCAGCAGATCGAGTCCCTGTTCGAGCATTTCCTGAATGCTCTCATGGCGGCGAGCGGCCGCGATTTTCAGTGCTTCGTGACGGTCGGCAGGGATACGGAAAGTGATCTGTATTCTAGAGGTGGGGTCAGACGATTTATCGGGCATAGACGAAGAAAATAGGGCACATCGAGCTCTTGACATCATGGGCCCATGACATCATACTAGGCGTGTGAACAGCAACACGGTAGCACACACCTTACCCCGGCCGGGTAAAACCGCCCTGGAGCATAAGACGACGCTCTTGCTCCCGGATGACTTGTATAAACGCGCCAGAAAAGCGGGCATCGATTGCGGCCTTACTCTGCGGCAACTGCTGCTGGAGGGTCTGGAGATGCGGCTGCGCGTTTTGGAGGTGGTAGCGCATGAGTGATCTGAGCTTAGCTTGCCGGGTAAACACGGGCCAGTCAATCCCCCGCAATATCAATGCCGCGGAGAACGAAGGCATGCTGGTGCTGCGTGCCGCAGCGGAAGAGGCGGAGACCTCGGCGGTCTGCTCCTGCGGCTCGGCAGTGTTTACGAGCATCGCTGGCGAGGACCACGGCGGGGCGCAGGACGAGCGCCTGCCTTATGAGGCCTGGCGCTGCGTCTCCTGTGGTGCGGTTACAGAGGAACCCGAGCAGCACAACCTGCTTTCCGAAGCGCTCGATGCTTTCGATTGTAGACGAGGCGCGACGCCTGCGCAGTTGGCGGCGCTTGTGGAGAAAGCGGAGTCGCTGGCGCTGCGCAATGCCGAGTTAATGGCGACACTCGCGGCCGAGCGGGAATGCAGCGCGGAGTTCAGGGCGCGGGTCGAGACGATCATGACGAGTTTAGGCGATATGGGTCAGCGGACCAGCGATGGCCTGGGTTTGCTGCGGATGCTGCGGCACAGAAGCAAGGTGCAGTAATGCAGGGTTTGGTGGTCGCGTTCTTCGATCTCCGGGCGGCGTACGGTGTTCTCGTGCGTTTTCACCTTACAGGAAGGATTTGATATGGCTTTCAAACGAGCGGTAAAGCGCGACGCGAAGGGACGCGTGGCGCTGATCGGACCGGCGGGATCCGGCAAAAGCTTTACCATGCTGCGCCTGGCGCGGACGCTGGCTGGACCGGAGGGCAGGATTGCGGCGATCGACACCGAGCACGGCTCGCTGTCGAAATACGCTCACACCGACCACTGTGGTGGCGCGGGAGTTTGCCCCGATCCAACACACTTCGATTTCGACGTGGTGGAACTTGCCAGCTTCACCCATACCGCTTTCCTCGACTGCCTCCAGGAGGCGCAGCAGGGCGGTTACGCGGTGTTCTGCTGTGATTCGCTCAGTCACTTCTGGGTTGGCAAGGATGGCGCGCTGGAGTTTGTGGACAACGCGCAGAAGCTCGCGGAGCAGCGCTCGCGGAGCGGTCGTGCCGATGGCATGTCCGGTTGGAAAGACTGGCGCCCGAACGAGCGCGAAATGGTGGAGGCCATGATCGCATCACCGCTTCACATTATCGTCACCATGCGCGTCAAGACCGCTTACGAGGAGCAGATCAACGCGCAGGGGCGGAAGGAGCGCGTCAAAATTGGCCTGGCGCCGGTGCAGCGCGAAGGCCTGGAGTACGAGTTCGATCTGGTGGGCGCGATGAACGACGAGAATATCCTGATCGTCGATAAGACGCGCTGCTCCTACTACGCGGGCAAAGCCATAACCCGGCCCGCGGCTAAGGATTTCCAGCCGTTCCTCGACTGGCTGCGCGGTGCGCCAGTCGTGAGCACTCCCACCCCGACCACCCCACCGCCGGCTCCGGCGCAGGCCAACGCTTCTCACTCTTCCGCCTCGCCCGAGCCGCCGCATCCGCAAGCGCCGCTTGTGCCGGCCACCCTGTTGCACATCTTCGAGAACCTGACGAGGCCGGGCGCGGTGCCGGCGGCACTGCAGCAGCAGCGCGAGCGTCTGGTGGCGGCACTGCCCGAGACCGGCGAGGAGGAGTACCAGCGCATCCTCACCAAGCACGGGCGTGGATCCGGCGGCGCTCCGCTGGGGCGCGTCAAAGCGGCATTGCTCGACATGGTACAGGTGATCGAATTGGCAGCGCGTACCAAGCCCAAGCAGGGCATGTACCAGGCGAGCGACGCCGACCTGCCGGCGGGCCTCTTTGACGGCGCGCGGGGGAAGGAGCCCGTGTATGCAGCCGATTGAGACCGCGCAGGCGCGGGAGTTGACGGTGGTGGGGCGGCCGGCGGCCGTCCCCACGCTGTATGAGGCGGAGCAGGACCTGGTGGCGCTGTTCGACACCGAGGCCCTGGTGGACCCGGAGCAGGAGGAGGAGTTCCAGCGCGACTTGGCGCGGCAGTTGGACACCACCGCGGAGCGGCGCGACGCGGTAGCGGCGGTGATTCGCATGTGCGAGGCGCAGGCGCAGTTCGCGGGCGAGGAGATTGCGCGGCTGCACAAGCGCAAAACCATGTACGAGAACGTGGCGGAGCGGCTGCGCAGCTACGTGCTGCACATCATCGAAGGGTTCGGCATTGATCCTAAGGGCAAGCTGCGCAAGCTGGCCGGGAAGCGCTTCACCATGAGCGCGCGAGCCTGCCCGGTGTCGCTCGTGATCGAGGACGAGGAGACGGTGCCGGAGCGGTTCAAGACCGTGACAGTTACGATGCCGGCGAGTTTGTGGCGGGCGGTCCAGGAGGCGGTGAACACCGGCGAGCACGATTTCGTGGCGCTCGACCTGGCAGCCCATTTAGAGCAGCATCCGGCGGCGGTGAGGGTGGACGGCGCTGCCGTCAAGGAGACGCTCATGGCTCCGCCGCAACAGTGCACGCACTGCAACGGCATCGGCATGGTGGAGGGCGGCAACGGGCATCCGGAGCAGTGTCCGGTATGTCAGGGCGCCTGCCGCGTGACTCCCACGGTCGCGGGCGCGGACCTGCTGGTTGGCCGCTATACCTTGCAGATTCGCTGAACGTGAAGGACAGGAGGGGCATGTGTCGGAGGTTATGGAGTCGCTGGATTTTCGCGGTGTGTGGCGCACGCGCTCGGGCGCAATTGTCCGGGTCACGGCGTGGCACGCCGCGTGGCGGAAATGGAGCGGCGTAGTGCTGGCGGGCGACTGCCGCACGACGCTGTGGGATCAGGAGGGCCGCAACGTCGACTCGCTCTGTGATCTGTCACAGCGGCTCTGCTTTGGGGAGGAGGGGCAGTTCGCGCGCGTTGCGAGGGTCGGGTAGCAAAGGAGGGGCGCAGGGTGACAGAGATAGTGTTCGATAAGGCGCGAATTGCGCACGTGCAACACAAGATTGCAGCCGGTTCAGTGACCAGCCACATCAAGGTTGTGGCGCTCGCGACGGCAAAGGTGGCGAAAGCCATAAACGCGCGGTGGCTGCTCGACCGCGATGCTCTGGTGAAACAGGGCTTCAATAGCGTGGATCTGGATTTCGTCATGAAGAACGTGCGCGGTCACCACGCCATTGATTCCATTAGCTCGTTCACGACCACCAGCGAACTCGCGCACAAGTTCCGGGTGTACCGCAAGGGTGACGACAAGCGGAAGGCAAAGCGCCTCATGGTGTCGTTTCTCGTGGTGCATTCCGGTTCGCCGTTCGAGGTTTTAGAGCACCTCATGAAGGTCGGCGAGGGCGAGGGCACTTACACGCTGACGCCGCTGCAGCAGGAGCTGTTCGCTGCGACCGCCGACAATCAGAAGCGCGCTAAAGACGCGAAGCCGAAGCCGACCAAAAAACCGGCGCGCAAACCGCAGCAGCAAACGCTCGCCTCGGCCGCGGAGGTGAACCGTCGCGACTCGGCTAGGCGGGAGCGCAAGGCGAAGGCGAAGCAGGCTGCCGGGGACGCGTTCCTGAGCGATGCACCCGTGGTGGCGTCGTCGTCCAACATTCCCCCGGAGTGAGCCGCATGAACGCCGCGGAGGAGGCCATCCGTATTGTCGAGGCGCACGTGCCGGTGGGCGTGCCGATCGACCGCCACCAGATCGAGGATGCGATTCGCTGGGCGATCGTGCGGGCGGTGGTCGAGGCCAAGCAGCCGCCGGAGTTGGCGCCCTCGAAGGTTTCCCCGATCGTCAATCAGATACTCTTCTTCATCCACCAGTACGTGCTGCAGTTGCGCAGCGCTCCCTATCGCGACCAGGCGAACGCGCTGCAGGAGTGCATGGTGGTCGTGCGGGAGTTGGCGCTGGTGGAACCAGGCGCGGCGGTGCCGCGCAAGCTGGCGGCGATAGCGGAAAGGGTGGCAGGGTGATATGGGCGTGACGACCGGTATTCAATGGACAGACGCCACCTGGAATCCAGTACGTGGCTGCTCGCGCGTCTCAGAGGGCTGCCGCAATTGCTACGCCGAGCGCCAGGCGGCACGCTTTCGTGGTCCGGGCAAGCCGTTCGAGGGTTTTGTGCATACGGTGAACGGGTACCCGGCGTGGACCGGCAAGGTCGCGCTAATGGAGAAGCACCTCGAGGATCCGATGCACTGGACGACGCCGCGGCGAATCTTCGTCAACTCCATGAGCGACCTTTTTCACGAGGCGCTCAGTGATCGCGACATCCTGCGCGTGATGAGGGTGATGGACCGGGCGCCGCAGCACACTTACCAGGTGTTGACGAAGCGTCCGAAGCGCATGCGCGATTTTATGCGCGAGCACCTGCATGGCAAGCCGCCGCGTTACCTGTGGCTAGGGGTCTCGGTCGAGGACCAGGCGACCGGTGACGAGCGCGTGCCGCTGCTCGTCCAGACGCCGGCGGCGCTGCGCTTCGTTTCGTATGAGCCGGCGCTGGGGCCAGTGGACTTCGGAGGCGACCTGGCGGCGCTTGATTGGCTCATCATTGGCGGCGAGTCGGGACCAGGCGCGCGACCGTTCGAGATCCGTTGGGCGGAGCGCGCGATCAAGGATTGCCACTCCTGCGGTGTAGCGTGCTTCGTCAAGCAGCTGGGAGCGTCGGTCATGGCGCGGGACTCCAAGGGCGGCAACCCGGAGGAGTGGCCGGAACACCTGCGCGTCCGCGAGTTCCCGGAGGTACGCATGAATGAACAGGCGGCGAAAGTACTGGGCGAGGGAAAGGTCATCTACGATTACGTCTGTGAAGGCTGCGGGGCTGTCGGCGAGCTCGGCGTATCCACCGACATACATGCACCGTTTGGATGTCCGGAGGGCTGTGGAGCGACTTATATTCAGTGGCAGTGGCAGCACGATGGCGTCTTTAAGCTGACCTCCGTGGTCTGTCCGGTGTTCACGGAGGGACCTACGCTGGAGGCGTCCGATGGGGAATAGTAATAAGACAAGGCGTCCTGATAGTCTGTTCCTGGAGGCAGACAACATGGCGAGACGGCGCGGGCAGCGGAAAGGCTACGTGTTCCGCAAAGGCCCGTCCTGGTTTGTGCAGTATCGCGTCGATACGGCCGAGGTTGATGCGAGCGGCAAGTTTAAGCGCCTGAAGGACGCGGCTTACGTGGCGCCTGCAACGGGGCCAGGCAAGGTCACAAAGAAGCAGGCGGAGCGCATTGCTTGGGAAGAGTATCTGTGCCGCCTGGATCAGATGAGTACGCGCCCACAGTCGATGAAAACGGTGCGGGAGTTCGTTAGAGAACGCTTCGAGCCCGACGTGGTGTGGTCGTGCAAACCCTCGGGCAAGGCACATTACGGTTACATACTTAAGAACCACGTTCTGCCGGTGCTCGGTGAGATCCGGCTGCGCGACATGCGACCGGCGCATGTACAGGACTTGGTGAGGGCGAAGCTGGAGAGCGGTCTCAGCATTCAGACCGTCGTGCACATCCGCAACGCGGTTTCGGCGGTTTTCCGGCATGCGAAGCGGCTGCAGGCTTACTCGGGCGATTTGCCGACCGAAGGCGTGCGGTTGCCGGAGTTGGTGCACGCGCAGAAGCGAGCCTTGACGTGGGAGCAGGTGAAGCTGCTCGCGCAGGTGATCGGGCGCATGGAACCGAAGCCGCTCAAAAAGCACGGGCAGCGCATGCGCACCGCGGAGGACATGGAGGCCGCGAACCTGAAGCTGGGCGTACTGGTCACGGTGCTCGCGATAACTGGACTGAGGATCGGCGAGGCGATGGGGCTGCGCTGGCGGCGCGTAAATCTGGACGATACGCACGTCCTCGTGGACGGGCGCCTGCTTAAGCCGTATAGCCTGCTGGTGTGTGAGAACTACGTGCGCGGTCGGTACGGCACAGTGAAGTCAAAGAACAGTTACCGCGAGGTTCCTCTGAGCACGGAGGCCTGGTATCAGCTCGCGCGCTTGAAAGCCGCTGCTCAGTTCACCGGCCCGGATGACCCGGTATTCTCCTCGGGCGCCGGCAGACCGCTTGACCAGCACAACGTGGCGGCGCGTTTTTTGCGGCCGGCAGCCCAGCGGGTGGGTTGCCCGTGGGTCAGTTGGCACGTGTTGCGGCACACCGCCTCGACGTTGGCGGACCAGGCTGGTCTGTCGGTCGCCGAACTGCAGCGGGTGCTCGGGCACAGCACCGCCGAAATGACGTTGCACTATACGCACGCGGAGATCGAGCGCGTGCGTGAGCGTCTCGAGAAGATTGGAGATCCGGGAAAGGTGAATTGAAAAAATGGAACCATTTTGCCCAACATGTGCCCAACGCGAGGCTGTAAGTGCTTAGAACTAAACGTATATGCCTGCTGAAATGCCTGCCTTACAAGCAGGAGGTCCGCGGTTCGAGCCCGCGACCGCCCACCAATCTTCTCAACACATTGTTCAAATTTCTCCTGCTTGGCTTGCTGGCGTTCGCGCTCCTGCTGCAGGCGCTTTTCCTTCGCGGGTGTCCGCTCATAGTTCGCGTGCATGCTGTGATGGTCTTTGCAGTTCGTATCGGCGCAAATCCATAAGGTCGAGCCGATGTCACCCCCCTCAACCACACTCGCAGCGTCCTTTTTCGTGCTCAAGATTTCGTAATCGCTTCGGCTGGCCGCCCAAGGGCGCCGTACGACTTGGTCACGAAAGCCAAGTCTGCTCTTTATCTTTGTTTATGGCGATGAACGCGCCCATCTTCCGGCGCCAGCATTTCACGTCGGTGCGCTGGCCGTTAAGCGTTCCGAACAGGTCTGCTCGGGTGGCTGGACACTCCTTACACGGGCCGCCAGCTTTCGCAATCTCCATATCTTTCAGCCAGGGCTGGAAACGTGAGCGAAAACGGAACGTAATGATCGAGGCGCACTGGCGCGGGGAACTACGGCGCGGAACGCGACGCCCCGCGACGTGCGCCACCTGATAGAATTCTTTCCCATGACAGAAGACAAACATCAAGAGGTTTTGGATGCGCTCAACGCTGCGATGCCAGGCAAAGCGTGTCCCATGTGTGGCGGGCAAGAACGAACGCTGATTGATAGATTCGGCAGACAAGATGTAAACGAAATAGGCGCGCCCTTCCACAACTCCTTGCGTAAAATAGTGGCGACTACTGTAACCGATGGATTGATGCATCCCGAGGCTGGATATCTACCATTCGCGATCCTAGTATGCGAGAAGTGCGGCCTCATGACGTATCACCATCTGGACCGATTGAAGATAGCCTATTAGGCCGGCGCCGAATGGTTGGTGGAGTCCACCCCTGCGGAAACAAATTCCTTCGGATTGTCCAGATGGCGACGAGACGCGCTGAAGACAGCGACCGCCATGTTATCGTCGCGATCTGCGAACCCTGTTATACGACATCTTCTACTCGACGAGAGAAACTGCAGGCAACTTGCCGGATCAAGGTTAGGACTTTCAGATCGCCGATCGCCAACATAGGTCGGCCGATTCGAGATCACCTCAAGGCGGGACGGAGACTGATTCGAACCTTTCCATGCGAAGGGGAGGTGGCGGGCGCATCAGCGCTGAGTTACTTACGGCCTCTGTCAGATTAGATCTTCGCTAGAACAAATCAGAACAGATGCTTGAATGCCCGGCCGATTCCCTTGCCGACCTTCCCGCTCCCTTTCACTGTGCCGACCGTGACGTCCTTACCGGCACTCGCAGCGCCCTTGCCAATGGACCCAGCAGCATTGATCGGATGAAGCGTAACCAGATTAACGGCACCTTTGCCGGTGCCCTTCGCCAAATCGCCAGCACCCTTCGCTGCACCGAGTCCAACTGTGCCGACGCCGGCTGCGACCTCCTTCGCGGCGCCGCGTTCGGGTTTCTGCGCCGGCATCGACTTCGCGGGCGAATTCCTCTCTTGTGGCTCGCCGCTAGTGTCTACGCGACCGGTGTTCGCCTGCCCCCACGCTGCGGCAGCCAATAAGAAGGTCAGTGAACTAGGGCCGAACAATCTTAATCGGGCCATGATGCTCCTGTTTTAGGAGACGCGGTGGAGGAGCCATGCGATTCACGAACCTGGTGAACTGATTGGAATCGCGTGACATGAATTTGCCGTTTCTTTCGCCCGCTGATGGCAAAGATCCTTTTACCCAACAGGCGCTTACCTCAAACCACGATCGTCAATGCAGTTCTCGATGTGTGAACAGATAAGAACCAGGGCTGGCATCGAAGAACAATCCGTTCGGTCGCTGGAACCGGACATTTTCACTGTGGTTGCAAAACCTGTTCTGCTTCAGCTGAAAACTGAGGAATAGCCTCAAAGGATTCGCAGTCTCGCCGAAGAGGAGAATTTGGAGCGAGACACGTGAAGAAGGAATACCGACGCTGGAGTGCCGAGGAGAAGGCC